>ENA-ORSR01002039-ORSR01002039.1-human-gut-metagenome-genome-assembly--contig:-NODE-2039-length-12164-cov-3.285573_pt1 | contig 12164 bp, 12 predicted proteins | sample MGYA00241901_ERZ509166 | MGnify/ENA primary metagenome ERZ509166 (study PRJEB26280, sample SAMEA2338860) | human gut metagenome | biome: human gut; feature: human-associated habitat; material: faeces... | reverse complement strand
AGAATTCTTCTCTGAACCGGCTTCAGACCATCTCTTACATCTGGAAGCGCTCTGGATACAATTACACTCATAGCATAATCTATATAAGATTTCTCCATGGTATTTTTCAAATCCACCTCATGGATTTTATCAAAAATATTACTATCGTCCATACTGTCCTCCTGAACTATGATACATACTCCCGAAATCTCAAATATTTAAGAGATTCCGGGAGTATGGAAATGTCAAAAAACTTCTTTTATCAGATATCCAGATTCTGTACATATTTTGCATTCGCTTCGATAAACTCTCTACGCGGTTCTACACGGTCACCCATAAGAGTATCAAATGTCATATCAAGCTCTGAAGCTGCATCATCATCCATATTTACACGCAGCAAAATTCTCTTTTCCGGATCCATAGTTGTCTCCCACAGCTGGGAAGCATCCATCTCACCAAGACCTTTATATCGCTGAATCTTATTGTTACCGTCACGTCCGATATCTGTAAGTATCTTATTTAATTCTTCATCACTGTAGGCATACCACACCTTCTTGTTCTTCTCAACTTTATACAGTGGCGGCTGTGCCAGATATACATGACCTTCTTTGATAAGATCAGGCATAAAACGATATAAGAATGTTAATAATAATGTGGCAATATGTGCACCATCTACATCGGCATCAGTCATAATAATAATCTTATTATATCTGAGTTTTGTAATATCAAAATCCTCATGAATTCCCGTACCAAATGCAGTAATCATCGCACGAATCTCATTATTTACAAGAATCTTATCCAGTCTCTACGTTAAGAATCTTTCCACGAAGTGGAAGAATCGCCTGTGTTGCACGACTTCTTGCTGTCTTTGCAGAGCCACCCGCAGAATCTCCCTCTACGATGTAGATTTCACAATTCTGTGGGTCTTTATCAGAACAATCTGCCAGCTTACCTGGAAGACTCATTCCGTCAAGTGCAGACTTTCTTCTTGTTAAATCCCTTGCCTTTCTTGCGGCCTCTCTGGCTCTTTGTGCAAGCACCGCCTTCTCACAGATTATCTTTGCAACATTTGGATTCTGCTCAAGGAAATAAGTGAGCTGTTCGCTGACTACGCTGTCAACAGCACCTCGCGCTTCACTGTTTCCAAGCTTCTGCTTTGTCTGTCCTTCAAACTGTGGTTCTGGAATCTTAATGCTGACAATGGCAACTAAACCTTCTCTGATATCATCTCCAGTAAGATTCTGCTCACTGTCTTTTAATAACTTATTCTTTCTTGCATAATCATTAAATGTCTTTGTAAGTGCACTTCTAAAACCAGCTAAATGTGTTCCTCCTTCCGGTGTCGTAATATTATTTACAAAGCTATAAACACCTTCGTTATAAGAATCATTATGCTGTAACGCAACTTCTACAACTACATCGCCTTTTTTACCTTCACAGTAAATAACCTGTGGGTAAAGTACTTCCTTACTCTTATTCAGATATTCTACATATTCACGAATTCCACCTTCATAGTGGAATGTGAGAGCAACATTCTCTTCTGGTCTCTTATCTTTAAGGACAATCTTTAATCCCTTTGTTAAAAATGCCATCTCACGAAGACGCTGTTTTAACACTGAAAAATCAAAAATAGTCTCTTCGAAAATGGTAGGATCAGGAAGAAATCTTACTTCTGTACCTCTCTTATCTGTATCCCCTACAATCTTTAACGGATACATAACCTTTCCACGTTCATATCTCTGACGGTAAATCTTTCCCTCATGGAAAATATCTACTTCAAGCCATGTGGACAGTGCATTAACAACCGATGCACCTACTCCGTGTAATCCACCGGATACCTTGTATCCTCCACCACCGAACTTTCCTCCTGCATGAAGGATGGTAAACACGACTTCGACTGCTGGAATTCCCTTTTTCTTGTTAATTCCTACAGGTATACCACGGCCATTATCTCTGACCGTGATAGAATTATCTTCATTGATGTACACTTTTACTGTATCACAAAATCCAGCTAATGCCTCATCAACTGCATTATCTACAATCTCATATACCAGATGATGGAGGCCCTTGGATGAAGTACTGCCAATGTACATACCAGGCCTTTTCCGTACAGCTTCAAGACCTTCTAAAATCTGTATCTGATCCGCACCATATTCCTGCGCTGCAGAAATCTGTTCTTCACTCATAATTCAACCTCCTGTCAAAACTTAATCAAATAATTATACCATAAATATCGCCATTTATTCAACTTCTTAAACCAGACCATCTGTTTTTTCTTCCTGTACAATCCCCTCTTTTACACGAAATACCTTGTCTAAGGAGATACGGCTGTTTACAAAATCATCAAGTCCTGTGCAGGAAATTAATGTCTGAATATCCTGAATACTTTCAAGCAGCCACGACTGTCTGCCTGCATCTAACTCTGATAAAACATCATCAAGAAGTAGTATTGGTTTTTCTCCTGTCACCTGCTCAATAAGGCGGATTTCTGACAGCTTTAATGACAGCGCAGCCGTCCTTTGCTGTCCTTGTGAGCCAAATTTACGAATATCGATTCCCCCGACTTTAAATCGAAGATCATCTCTGTGTGGCCCGACACTTGTTGTCCCTGAAGAAATATCTTTATTCCTTTTAGAATAAAGCTGCTCTCTAAATTTTTCTGCCTCCACATTTTTTTCGTATTCTACTTTAATCTGCTCCTTACCACCAGTAAGCTGTCCATGAATCTTTGCCATCATCTCATCAAGAAAATATACAAACTCTTCTCTTTTTTTAATGAGAAACTGTCCGGCAGCAAGAAGCTGTTCATCCCATCCATCCAAAGTATCGATGAGCGCCGGATATAAATTAATTTGTTTTAGAAGATTATTTCGTTCATTCAAAATCTTATTGTAAGCAACAAGCTGCTGCATATAGCCTTTGTCAATCTGGCTCAGCTCCATATCAAGAAATCTTCTTCTTCCCGCCGGGCCTTCTTTAATAATCGACAAATCTTCCGGAGAAAAAAAGACGATGTGCATCATTCCAAGAAGCTCTCCTGAGCGTCTTACCGGCACACCATCTACCGCAACTCCTTTGCTTTTATTTTTCTTTAAATGAACATCCAGACGATGGGATAATGAATCTTTTCTGAAAAAAAGCCGGATATGTGCCTCATCTTCACCAAAACGAATCAGTTCCTTATCCCTGCTTCCTCTATGGGATCTTAAAGTTCCGCTTACATAAATAGACTCTAAAAGATTCGTCTTCCCCTGTGCATTATCTCCAAAAAAAATATTTACTCCAGGAGAAAACTCCACTTTTAGCGAATCAAAATTTCTGTAATTATTTAATTCGATTGATTCAACAAACATGGAGTCCTCCCTTATGGTTATTTTACAACTTTAAATTCTTCGCCTTCGAATTCAAAAACATCACCGTCGTAAAGCTTCTTACCTCTTCTGGTCTCCACCTCACCATTCACTGTTACCTGTCCGTCCTGAATAAGCATTTTTGCATCAATACCAGAAGATACGATGCCTGCTGCCTTCATAGCCTGTCCAAGCTTAATAAATTCATCTCTTAATTTTAATTCTTCCATAGTTTACTTTAATTCCTTTCTGACTTTTCAATAATTCGAATTATCAGGATAATCTGTAACTCTTGATAACTATTTGCATATTATCTCTATTTATCACCAGCTACACATTACTAGTAATCCGAATTATTAAATAAAAAAGTTTTCATGTCCGTCAACAGCGGACAACTTCGTTAAAATTTATACATTGCTGTTACTTACATTGATTGGTAAGATCAAATATAAGTAAGAGGATTTCTCATCACGAATAATACAAGGTGCGATAGAGTTGATAAGATAAATGGTAACTTCTTCTTCATCGATAACACGAAGCGCATCTACTAAAAACTTAGGGTTAAAGCCGATAACTAAGTCTTTTCCCTCTTTGCTGATCGCAATCTGGTCTTTCATGGAACCAATCTGAGAAGAAATCATCAGATTCATCTGTTCATTTTCAATCTTAAGGATAATTGGCTTCTTGTCAGACTCTTTTACAAATAAAGTGGAGCGGTCAAGACAGCGTAATAATTCCATTTTGTTGATAGTCAGCTTGGTTTCATAATCGTTAGAAAGCATCTGTCCGATATTATAAAACTTACCTTCTAATAATCTGGAAACTACTTTTGTCTCCCCAAACTCAAATAAAATATGCTTATCTGTTAAATATAAATTAATCGTATCTTTTGCTTCACCTGGAAGAATCTTACTAACTTCGGATAAAGTTTTACCTGGAACGATGACTTCCATTTTAGGATAAGATTCCTGTAATTCAATATTACGAACGGAAATTCTATGACCATCAAGAGAAGTTACTGTCATTTTATTATTTTCAATACTCAAAAGTTCTCCGGTCATTAATTTATTATTTTCATTATCGGATACAGAAAAAATCGTCTGTCTGATTACTTCTTTTAAGTCAAACTGAGAGAGAGTAATTTTGTTTTCTTTTTCAATTTCAGGTAAATGTGAAAAATCGTCTCCCTTTCTTCCCATAATGCTGCACTGAATCTGTTCACATTCAATATTTGTCTTTCCGGACTCGTCTGTTTCGATACAAACATCATTATCTGGAATTTTTTTGATGATTTCAGAAAAGATTTTAGCTTCAAGTGCAATCTTACCAGGTTCGATGATTGTTCCCTCAATAACTGTTTCTATACCAAGTTCCGTATCATTTGCAGTTAATTTAATGCAATCATCATAAGCTTCAATCAGTATACATTGAAGAATATCCATTGTTGTCTTATTGGATACAGCTTTAGAGACTGTATTTACTCCATATAAAAATTGATTCTTAGAGCATGTTATCTTCATAAATGTGTATAACTCCTTTCGGTGTAAAATATATATAAATATAATAAGTTATTCGCAGTAGTAGTAGTAGGGGGTGTGTAGGATGTGAATAACTAAGATAAGGCCGATAATACAAGGATTTTCGAAAAGGATAACTATGCGGATAAGTATGTGAATAAAAAAATAGTTATCCACATAGGAAAAATTGGGCAAAAGTTATCCACAGCTATCCACAGGCAATTCACATCGAATCTGAATAGAATGTGGAAAAAAATAAAGGGTTGTCCCCAGTGTGTGAAGACACCTTTATTTTTTTGTTTCTTCTATATAAATGTACTACGTTGGTGGGTTCAATTTCTTGATGATGATATCAAGGTTGCTTTTAAGGTTTTCGTCTGTTTCAAGCATTTTTCCAATTTTGTCATGACCGTGTATAACAGTAGTATGGTCGCGATTACCCATAATTTTTCCGATATTTTGGAGAGAATAGTCGGTATATTTACGGGAAAGATACATACAAATCTGTCGTGGATTAGCGATTTCTTTATTTTTCTTCTTAGAAATGATGTCAGAAACAGAAATATTATAGTGTTCGGCAACGACATCCATAATCAACTGTGGAGTTACCTCTTTTTGACATTCAATCGTATCTTTTAAAGCATTTTCCGCTAATTCTAAGGTAACAGGCTTCTTTTCGAGGTTGGCGAAAACATAAATTTTGTTTAAAGCTCCCTCTAATTCACGAATATTGGAATTAATATTTGTAGCAACGTATTGCATAACCTCCTGATTAATATCAAGATGCTCTAATTCAGCACGTTTTTTCAAAATTGCCATCTTAGTTTCGTAGTCTGGCGGCTGAATATCCGCAGTAATTCCCCATTCAAAGCGAGATCTAAGACGTTCTTCTAATGTTGCAATTTCTCGCGGATGTTTATCGGAAGAAATTACAATCTGTTTTTTTGCTTCGTGAAGTTCATTAAAAGTATGGAAAAATTCTTCCTGAGTACTTTCTTTTCCTATTATAAACTGGATATCATCGATTAAGAGGACATCAATATTACGGTATTTGTCACGAAATTCCTTATTCTTGTCATGTTTTAAGGAATCGATCAGTTCATTTGTAAATTTTTCAGAGGTTACATATAAAACACGTAAATCTGGGCGATTATTAATGATATGGTGTGCAATGGAATGCATCAAATGCGTCTTTCCAAGTCCAGCTCCTCCATATAAAAAGAGAGGATTGTATGCACCACCAGGTGATTCGGCGACTGCAACGGAAACAGCATGAGCCATTTTGTTTGTCGGGCCGACTACAAATGTATCAAATGTATATCTTGGATTTAAATTACCAATATATTCTGCAGGAACACTGACTTTTTTCGGTTCTGATTTCGGGGCTGCAGAATTGGAGTCGGTAAAAAGAATTTTAAATTGCTTTCCAGTAACCTGCTCAATTGCCATAGAGAGGTAAATGTCGTAATATTTGTGTTTTATAAATTCAATTCCTCGTGGTCCACGTACCATAAAAAAAGTAATACTGTCATCTGTAATTGTCTGAATAATTAGTGGTTGTATCCAAGTATTAACGGCAACTTCGGATATTTCATGTTCTTTTACGAGAATATTCAGAATTTCTTGCCATTTTGACTCAATTAATTCTTTCATTGTTAGCTCCATTCTGGTTTAATATGTTGAACTGTTTTAGTAAAAATATCGAGATTAAAAAACAGCTCGGCTTTTAGTATAAGTGTATAACAGAACCGAAGTTTTTTCAATATACGAATCTTGAGAAAATGTGGATAACTTATTGTGGATAACTGAGAAAAATGCTGTTTTTTCAGAGAAAAAAATGAAAAATAACACATTGTGGATAACTTAAACGAAATTATACACATCAAAAATTGCAGATTAACAGTAGCTCTTGACGAATTTTTGCGGCGGAGTTGTGAATATTTCAATAGTTATGCACAAGTTATGCACATTTTGTGGATAACTCGTGCATAACTTCTGATTTGGATGTGCAAAAAATTAAAATTAAAGATTTAATAAGAAAAAACGCAGGAATTGCTTGACTTAGAGCACTTTTTTCAATATAATAGGAGTGATGTTTTTCAACAAGACAGGTATAATATTCGTTTAAGGAGGTGGCTTTCGCATGAAGATGACATTTCAGCCAAAGAAAAGACAGAGATCTAAAGTTCATGGTTTTAGAAAAAGAATGAGTACTGCTAACGGCAGAAAAGTATTAGCTAGAAGAAGAGCAAAAGGAAGAAATAAATTATCAGCTTAGGTCGCAGTGATGTGACCTTTTCTTTTCTCATTGATTTTTTGGAAAGTTGAGAAAGTTAAGTGAGTGAATTTAAGTCTTTAAGAAAGAATTGGGAGTTCCAGGCGGTATATCGTAATGGTAAGTCTAAGGCGAACCGCTGTTTTGTAATGATAATAAAGAAGAATGACACTTCTTCTAACCGCGTGGGAATTTCCGTAAGTAAAAAAGTAGGAAATAGTATTGTCCGCCACAGAGTAACCAGAGTAATCAGAGAGGTTATGCGTCTCCACTGGGGAGAAATCAAGAGTGGCTATGACATTGTAATTGTGGCACGCCCGTCAGCGAAAGATTCTGACTATGGGAAATTTGAAAGTGCCATTTTTCATTTGTTGAATTTACATCATTTATTGAAAGACGACGATTTGGAATGAAAATTATTTTGATTAAAATAATAAGATTTTATCAGAAATATCTGTCAGCTCTCAAAGGAAGAGCGACCTGTATATATACACCGACCTGCTCGCAGTATGCGATAGAGGCAATTGAGAAGCATGGTGTATTAAAGGGGGGATTGTTAGCAGCGTGGCGGATTCTGCGTTGTAATCCTTTTTCGAAAGGCGGATATGATCCGGTTCCATAGTTAAGGAGGAAAAGTATGTTATTGACGCAGTCTACCACTCCGATTATCGGATGGATTGCTACCTTACTTGGGTATGTCATGGAATTCATTTTCTATTGTCTGAATTTCATCGGCATTCAGAACATTGGATTATGTATCATCATATTTACCATTATTGTTCGATTATTAATGCTGCCTCTGACTATTAAGCAACAGAAGTTTGCTAAGATCAGTCAGGTAATGCAGCCTGAAATCAATAAGATTCAGAGAAAGTACCGTAATAAGACAGATCAGGCTTCTATGATGAAGCAGAATGAAGAGATTCAGAAAGTTTACGAAAAATATGGCACAAACCCAACGGGTGGATGTCTTCAGTTAGTAGTTCAGATGCCTATTTTCCTTGCATTATATCAGGTTATCCGTAAGATTCCTGCATATATCCCGCAGGTTAAGGCTGTCTACATGCAGGTTGTAACTGCAATCGCAGGACAGGCAGGCGCAATTGATGCGATTAATAAGATTGGTAAGGGATTAAAGTCTTCTTACGTTACAAGTCTTGCATCAGATGCAACAAAGAATCAGATTATTGATACACTGAATTACTTTAATGCAGATGCATGGCATAAACTTGCCAAAGCGATTCCATCAGCATCAGATGTAATTAACACTTCATCTACTCATATTATTGGAATGAATGATTTCTTTGCAGGAATCAATGTATCTCAGACACCAGGATTTCATCCTTCTATTTATTGGCTGATTCCTATTCTAGCTGCATTATTCCAGTATTTATCTGCAAAGACAATGAAACAGCCTGAGCTGGATGGTAATAATCCAGCAGCAGGAATGACAAAGAGCATGACAGTCATGATGCCTCTTATGTCTTTATATTTCTGTTTAGTTACTCCGGCAGGTCTTGGTATTTACTGGGTAACAAGTGCATTATTCCAGTGTTTACAGCAGGTTATCATTAATAAATATATGGATAACGCAGATATCGATGCTCTTGTTGCAAAGAACAAAGAAAAAGCTGCAAAGAAGAAAGCAAAAGGACAGAAAACATTTATGGAAAGACTCATGGATACCTCTGCTAAGGCAGATGCCGCAAAAGAGGAGATTGAGAATCCTTCCGCAAGAAAGACAATTAAGCAAATTGCTTCCATTAATACAAAGAAAATCGCTGGACCAGAAGGAACAGGTGCAGAAGATTATGCCAATCTTGATTCTGTTGATATCAGCAAGCTTGGAGAAATTGGTAAAAAGGCTTATCTGGTATCTCAGTATGAGAAGGAACATGGACATACCAGGGGAGGTAAGAAGTAGTGGAAGTTAAAGAATTTAAAGCAAAAACTGTAGATGAGGCAATTACCGCAGCTACTCTTGAGCTTGGAATCAGCAGTGATAAGTTACAGTATGAAGTAGTTGATGAGGGAAGCAAAGGTTTCCTCGGAATCTTTAATAGCAAACCTGCAGTAATTAAGGTAATATTAAAGAAGTCTTTATTAGAAAGAACACAGGAATTCTGCGACGAATTATTTGCTGCCATGAAAGTGGAAACTACAGTAAATATTGATTTTAGAGAAGAAGATAATGTAATGAATATTGATTTATCTGGTTCCGATATGGGTATCCTTATTGGAAAGAGAGGACAGACTCTTGACGCATTACAGTATCTTATCAGCCTTTATGTGAATCGTGAGAGCGATGCATATATCCGCGTAAAACTTGACACAGAGAATTACCGCGAGAGAAGAAAGGCAACACTTGAAAAATTAGCTAAAAAAATAGCATATACGGTAAAGAGAACGAAAAAACCTGTTGCTTTAGAGCCAATGAATCCGTATGAAAGACGTGTGATTCATTCTGCACTTCAGAATGACAGATATGTCTGTACGAAGAGTGAAGGTGAGGAACCGTATAGAAAAGTTGTTATTATGTTAAAGAGAGACAGATAACATAAGTATGAGATTAGGGATGTTTAAAGATTCTTGCGGGAATTTTTAAACATTCCTATTTTTATAGCATTTTAACTTGATTTTAGAGTTAAAATTTGAATAAATGGAGAGTGTGATAGGAATGATAAATGAATTTGATACAATTGCCGCGATTGCTACCGCAGTATCCAACGCAGGAATTGGAATTATAAGAATCAGCGGCAGCGAAGCAATGGAGATTTTGGTGAAGATTTTTGAGCCATATAATAAAAAAGCGGATGTTTATCAGCTGGAAAATCACCGTATTTATTATGGTAATATTAAAGACGGCGAGGAAGTTGTGGATGAATGTATTGTCCTTATTATGAAAGGCCCACACAGTTATACAAAAGAAGATGTTGTGGAAATCGACTGCCACGGCGGAGTAACAGTTGTGTATAAAGTGCTGAATCTGGTACTGAAAAATGGTGCAAGAGCGGCAGAGCCGGGAGAATTTACAAAAAGAGCTTTTCTGAATGGGCGAATTGACCTGTCTCAGGCAGAGGCTGTTATGGATTTAATTGATTCTAAAAATGAGATGGCAAGAAAAAATTCTATGACGCAGTTAAAGGGAGGATTATCCGACAAAATAAAACAGTTAAGAGAAGAGATTATTTACCAGATTGCATTTATAGAATCGGCCTTAGATGATCCGGAACATTACAGCTTAGACGGATTTCCAGAGAAGCTTTTAGAAGAAGATAAGAAGTGGATTACTATAGCAAAAGAGATGCTGGATTCTTACGATAATGGAAGAATTATCGCAGAGGGAATCCGCACTTGTATTGTCGGTAAGCCAAATGCAGGAAAGTCTTCTATTATCAATAAACTTCTTGGAGAGGAGCGTGTGATTGTATCCCCAGTTGCAGGAACAACAAGAGATGCGATTGATACAACTGTAAAGCGCAATGGACAGGAATATGTATTTATCGATACAGCAGGACTTCGAAGAAAGAGTAAGATTAAAGAAGAATTAGAGAGATACAGTATCATCCGTACCGTTACAGCTGTAGAACGCTGTGATGTTGCTGTCTTAATTATTGATGCGACAGAAGGGATTACCGAGCAGGATGCCAAGATTGCCGGAATTGCCCATGAACGTGGAAAAGGTATGATTATCGCAGTCAATAAGTGGGACTTGGTAGAAAAAGATAACACAACAATGAAGAAGTTCACAGAAAAGATTCGTGAGAAACTTTCCTATATGCCATATGCAGAACTTATTTTCCTTTCTGCAAAAACAGGTCAGAGACTTCCAAAATTGTTTGAAATGATTGATGCCGTAATTGAAAACTGTGCATTACGAGTACAGACTGGTGTATTGAATGAAATTCTCACAGAGGCAATGGCTATGAAGCAGCCACCTTCAGATAAAGGTAAGCGTTTAAGAATCTACTATATTACACAGGTTTCCGTAAAGCCACCTACATTTGTTATGTTTATTAATGAGAAGAAGCTAACGCACTTCTCTTATACAAGATACATTGAAAACCAGATTCGTACCACTTTTGGTTTCCGTGGAACTCCGATTCATTTCATTTATCGTGAGAGAAAGGAGAAGTAAATGAATAACGCTGTATATTATGTACTTGTAATCGTAGCAGGCTATTTCTGTGGCTGTATTGAGAGCGGTTACCTTGTAGGAAAATTATGCGGAATGGATATCCGTGATTATGGAAGCGGTAACTCCGGTACAACAAACGTACTTCGCGTACTTGGCAAGACCCGCGCACTCCTTACTTTCTTAGGAGATGCCTTAAAAAGTTTTATTCCAGTACTTGTAGTAAAGTTTTTACTCTGTCCGGCAGTGCCGACACTGAACGCAGACCTCATTCAGCTTGTTACAGGATTTGCTGCAGTAATGGGACATGATTATCCTGTGTTCTTAAAATTTAAGGGGGGAAAGGGAATCGCTACAACTGCTGCAGCTATGATGGCATTTGACTGGAGAATTGGTTTATGCTGTTTCATTATTTTTGTAGTTGTAACAGCAGCAACAAGATATGTATCATTAGCATCCATCCTTTTGTCCGCAGGAATCGTAGTGGAGGTTCTCATTTTCCATCCAGGCAGATGGGACTTATTTGCGATGTGTGTGCTCTATGCCTTCTTTGCAATCTACAGACATAGAGCGAATATTGGCAGACTTCTGTCTGGAACCGAAAGCAAGATCGGACAGAAAGTGGAAGTTAAAAAATAGAATTTGCCACAGGCAAAAGACGGAAGCTTATGTATCGTTCTGTGAGCTGACTTTGGCTGTCGAACAAAATTACTATTTAAGGTTGGAGTGCTTTGGGGCTCAGACGGATATGTTTCGCCATATAGATTCCATTATGAAACCACGCAATCTCCCGGAGAATCCTCAAATCTTCCCCCATTCTGTTTTAATTCAACCAAACCCAGCCATTGTCAGCCCCAGAAGAGACAGATACCCTATATTTGTGACCTCGGAGCAAGGTTTGAATGCGA
>ENA-ORSR01002037-ORSR01002037.1-human-gut-metagenome-genome-assembly--contig:-NODE-2037-length-12166-cov-3.097184_pt1 | contig 12166 bp, 7 predicted proteins | sample MGYA00241901_ERZ509166 | MGnify/ENA primary metagenome ERZ509166 (study PRJEB26280, sample SAMEA2338860) | human gut metagenome | biome: human gut; feature: human-associated habitat; material: faeces... | reverse complement strand
TAATCTCCGACGCGAAAGATCAGACTTACATCCATTAATAAAAATGCATAATGCACTCCGGGCACATCGCTTCAGAGTGCATTATGCATTTTCTGAGGAGATCTGAAACTTACATTACTCCTTTTGACCTTCCCACTTTTCTCTATATTCCCACAGTTGCTCAATGGTAGGATGAAAAGTCGGATTTTCCCAGTTTTTGGAAATCATCGAAATTAAAGACTCCAGATAAAGTTTACCATCAATGATTGAAGTACACGCATTAACCTGATACTTTTCTGTCGGGTAATTCTTTGTTTCAAGCATCTTTTTCGCCCAGCCCAACAGCTCCTGGACCGATTCTTCATCATAAGTATGTTGTGCCATATTTTTATATTTTCCTACAAAGATAAAGATAAAAACGAGAATATGCAGACCCGGACAAGCACTTTTAGTATTTCACCTTATATAATATAGATTTCCCGAGAGTGAAAAGATGCCTTTCATGCTTTCCTGGCATTAATCAAAAGCAAAGTTGTCATTCACTTTTATTAGTGTTAATTTCTTTATTCCATATTTTTATTGTATGTTTGTGAGCATATAGCTTCTTGCAGCAATCAAGAAGTTGTATAAATTAATCAATAGCAAACAAATCAGAGCATCATACATAGACAAAAACAAAGGACAAATGAACCCAAGTGAAACAGAACCTACCCAAAATGTAATGTCATCTTCAGCACCAGAAACATTCCCTTTAATAAAAGATCAACTTCTATTTGCAGAAAGTATCTACGCTTGTCTGCCAATGAGTATTGAGATCTATGATACAAATGGTATCTTGCGCAGTATCAATGAACATGCATTGCAGATGTATGGAGTCACTGATAAAACGACTGTAGTTAATATCGTCAATCTTTTTAATAGTCCTTATGTGGACGAAACTCTCAAAAATCGCATTCAGAGAGGCGAAGATATTGTTCTGGAATTCGAATACGACTTTGACCGGATAAAAGACAACGCATACTTCTCTACCCAAAATAAGAACACGATCATTTATGAAGCAAAGGTCGTTCCCCTGCGAAGCAAGGAGGGAGAAATCATCGGGCATATATTGCTTTCCAACGATGTGACTGCCATAAAAGAAGCTGAATTCCGTACGGATGAAAGCAAAAAGAATCTGGAAATGGCAATGGAAGCGGCCTCTATGTCGTCTTGGGTATATGACGTGTATAAAAAAACATTCAATCCATTACATGGAGATCCTATAGCTAAAAAAAACACGACATTAGATCAGATTCTAAATATACTGCATCCACAAGATCATGAACCTTTAATACAACTTTTATCACAACTGACCAACAAAGAAATTCTGCAAGGAAACATCACCTTACGTTTCTATAATGAAGAAGAAAAGCAATACCGCTATTATGAAAGCATGATGCGGTTATCTTTCGAACATTTTGGGAAATTGCTGATTATAGGAACCCAACTGGATATAACGGAAAGGATGCAAATGGTAAAGAAGACGCAGGAATTAATCGCCAAGCGTGAACTGGCCATGAAAGTCAGCAATATCATTCATTGGGATTTCGATGTACGGACTCAAGAGTTCGAAGCCTATAATGACCCGATCAATGATTATGCCAGTGATAAACTGGTGAGCATCCAACGATACATGGATGTTATTCATCCTGAAGACCGTTCTTCATCCTATGATGCCATACAGTCTATGCTATCAGGCAAGGAACTCACCATTAACTTCACTTGCCGTATGCAAACGAAGTATGATGAATCCTGGCAATATTGTAATATCATAGGCGTTCCATTCGAGAAAGACGAATATGGCAACAACGTACGATATACCGGTTTCAGGCAAAATATCTCCAAGCTTCATCAGCTGAATGAAGAACTTGAAGAAAGAAACTACAAAATGCAGCTCACCTTCAAAACTGTAGGCATGTCTTACTGGGATTTTGAAGTAAAAAGCAAACAATTCAAAGCATTTAATGACCCCGTGAATGACTTCCATTCTGAAAATGTAATCACACCTGAAGACTATCTGCATGTCACCCATCCGGAAGACATCGAGCTGGTCCGCAACCATATTAATTATATGATTGGAGGAACAACTAAGGATCTCAACTTCAAATTCCGATCCAAAACTAAATGGGACAAAGAATGGCAGACTCTCATTGTTACCGGCATACCAGTGGAAAGAGACAAGAAAGGCAATGTAATTCGCTACACCGGTATTAAAGTCAACAATACGAAATGGGAGAAAATGGCACAGCAACTAAAGGAACTGAAAGACAAAGCCGAACTTTCCGACCGTCTGAAATCGGCTTTCCTTGCCAATATGAGTCACGAAATACGTACGCCTCTGAACGCCATCGTCGGCTTCTCCGAACTGATGGTATATTCTGAAGATCCGGCAGAAAAAGAAGAATACATGAGCATCATCCAATCCAATAATGAGTTGTTATTGCGATTGATTAATGATATCCTCGACCTTTCCAAGATTGAATCGGGAATTCTTGAACGCAAAAGAGAAACATTCAATTTAGCCAAAGTATGCAACGAGCTTTATACCATGATCCAGCCAAAGATAACCAATCCGGATGTTGAGTTTCAAATGGACAATTCCGGTCCGGACTGTTGGATTTTCCTGGATAGAAGCCGGCTCAAGCAAGTATGGATGAACTATCTTACAAACGCTGTCAAATGCACCAAATCCGGATATATAAAAATGGGATACAGCATCGAAAGAGAAGGAATCCGGATCTATGTGGAAGATTCCGGAGTCGGTATCCCGGAAGAATTACAGGAACGAGTGTTTGGACGTTTCCAGAAGCTCAATGAGTTTGCCCAGGGCACCGGACTCGGACTGGCTATCTCAAGAGCTATCATTGAAGGAGCCGGAGGAGAAGTCGGATTTACTTCCACTCCCGGTATTGGATCGACTTTCTGGGCATGGATTCCTTGTGAAATCAGCACTCAGAAGGAACATACCCCAACTATTTCACTGCCATTGCAACACCAGCTTTCTTTGAACGAAATCGACAAGAAGGAACTGAAGATATTAATTGCCGAAGATAATGAAAGTAACTATTCGTTAGTGCAACATATTCTCAAAAGCTACCATCTAACCCATGTTCAAAATGGAGCGGAAGCAGTAAATAAAGTACGTGAGGAAGAGTTCGATCTTGTTCTCATGGATATGAAAATGCCTGTTATGGATGGAATAGGGTTGATGCAGCAGATTAATCAAATGGAAAAAAAGCCTCAGATTGTGGCATTAAGTGGCTATGATGATTTTAGCTTAGTACGCAGTGCCTTTAAGCTGGGGGCATTTGATTATGTTCTGAAAGAGGATATCTGCGAAAAGGGCATTACTGAATTAATCAAAAAGATTGATCCTGTAATAAAAAAAGAAGAAGTGCCCTTATACAGTGGAAAAAAGGAAGAAGAAGCCTTTTTAAAGGATATTTTATTAGGGCGTGTAATTCCTGTGAAAAAGGGAAGACTATTTGAGGAAAATTATGTGCTGGCAGCATTTGAAATCGACGAGTTTAAAGAAAATACAGTACGATTTCAAAGCTCCTTTGAAGAATATCTTGTAAAGCCAATGGTAAATATTGCACAGCAGATACCGAGAATTGCCAATAAATGTGTTTTTATTTCCTTGTCACCGGGGCTTTATTTCTTATATATACCTATGCCAGAGGGAACTTCTCCGATTGTTTCTGAAACGATTGTTTCTCTTTGCAAACAGCTAAAAAGCGTATGGAATAATTATATGAATTTGCCCGTTTCAGTAGGGATAAGCAGAGTAGGGAGAAATTTAGAAGACTTTTCAGACTGTCTGCTGGATACAGAAAATCAGTTGAAATTGCGTTATCTGGTTGGCAAAGGGAGTATTAATTTCTATGGACAAAAGGGAAGAGTTTTGCCTGAAAAAGCTTATGAGAGACAGAAATTCTATGAAGATATCATTCAAGCCTTACAGGATGGAGATTTAGTAAAGCTGGAGGAGCAAAAACGTATTTTATTAAGGCAATTAACGGACATGGCAGAAGAGGATGCAAGGAAAGAATGTCTGTATCTTGTATGGTTTATTGCTCTTATGATGAGAGAGAATGAAGATAGTATTTGGTCTTTGTTTCTGGGGGAAGTAAATTATTATGAAAAAATAGGACGTATTGCGGATGGAGGAAGTCTGGCAATATGGACCAATAATTACATTAGTTATGTAGCCGATTATATTGTGAATACATACGATAGAAACCAGATGGATTTATTTCAAAAAGCACGAAGATTTATTATGGATAATTATGCAAATCCGGAGCTTACATTGGGCAGTACAGCAGCTTATGTGGGACTAAACGAAAAATACTTCAGTTCTTGCTTTACAAAAGAAATCGGAAATACGTTCAGTAACTTTCTGACAGAAATCAGAATGGAAAATGCCAGAGAACTGCTTCGTACTACGGATATGAAAATGTATGAAATCAGTGAAAGAGTAGGTTACAACAGCGTAGAGCATTTTAACAGAATGTTTAAGAAGGTGTGCGGTGTAAGTCCCAGTGTGTATAAAAGACAAATTTTGCAAATCTAACGATACGTCAAGAAATCTTACTTTTTGTCATAGTGCCACGTATCTATATCTGTTATGATTTCAATATCATAATATTTGAGGAGGTCAATATGAAAAAGAAAGTTTTAGCAGCATTATTATGCGCGGCAATGGTTGCTACAAGTCTTGTAGGATGTGGTGGCTCCGAAGGCAAAGAAAGTGGAAAAAAGGACGGAGAATCTGAATTATCAGGAGAATTAGTAATTGCCTTATGGGATAACAGAACAATGGAATTATTTGAAAGTCTGGATCTTGAAGGACGTTTTCAGGAATTATATCCAGATGTAACATTAGAATTTGAAAAGTTGAAAGATGATACAGAATACTGGAATGCTATGAAAATGCGCGCGGCAGCAAACCAGCTTCCAGATGTAATGTTTAATAAAACATTTACTCTTTCCAGATTTAAAGAGTATTTGGTAGATATTTCTGATTTAAAAGCAGTAGAGGATAATAAAGTTGCTTCCGGTTATGCGGTAGATGATAAGATTTTAGGTATTCCTCTTACTATGAGTAGTGAATATGTATATTATTGGAAAGATATGTTCAAAGAAGCCGGTGTAGAAGTTCCGGATACATGGGCAGGACTGGAAGAAGTATCCAAAAAGCTTCAGGATTATTACGGAAAAGACAACGGAGATTATATGGCATTTGCTATTGGTGGAAAAGATGAATGGACAACTTATCCATTTGCAGAATTCATGCCTTCTCTGATTTCCGGAAACGGACAGAACTGGAATACTATGGCAGGTCAGGATGAACCTTTTGCAGAAGGAACAGATGTAAATACAGCGTTTAAGAAAATTGATTCTCTGTTTTCTTCAGGCGTATTTGGAAAAGATCCTTTAGGTCTTAGTAATGACCAGGCATATAACCTGTTTGCTACAAAACAGTCTTCTATTATTGCAGCAGGAGCAAGAGCTTTAAAATCCTTTAAGGATACAGCAGAGAGCACAGATGAGTTAGGAACTTTCTATTTACCTGTAAGAGATGATGAGTCTGAACCATTTAGAACTGTTACACAGGGTGACTTATTCCTTTCCGTAACTTCACACTGTGAAAATCCAGAACTGGCAAAAGCATTTGTAGAATTCTGTTTCTCAGAAGACTGGTATCCAGATCATATTAAATCTATTCCAGATGACAGTGCAAGTAAAACATTTACAAAAGAAAAAGATCCAATTTTAGCACAGGCAGATGAACTTCAGCCAGATGCAGAAATTGTTATGTATGACGGTGGTGGAGATGATTTCCAGGCATTAGTTGCAGAAACTACTTTCGACTATAAAAAATTAGGTGCACAGATGTTAATTCCTGATTTTGATTTAGACGAAGCGCTGAATGAGTTAAATACAAAGTGGAAGGCAGCAAGAGAAAAACTTGAAATTAAATAAGCAGACGCAGTGAGGAGGATATCAGAATGCAAACTCTGAATAAGAAAAAAGCACGGTTTATTGTGTTGTCCTTAATCATTCCGTTGACATTGCTGATTTGCTTTGTAGTATTTCCTGCGGGAGATTTAATACGAATGAGCTTTACAAACTGGGATGGATATTCAAGCTCCAGTGACTTCATAGGTTTTGACAACTATATATCCATGTTTCAGAATAAAGATTTATGGACATCTCTTAGGAATAACGGTGTTTACTTTGCAGCACATTTATTGTTTATTCCCATAGAGCTGATGGTAGCAGTAATGCTGACATCAAAAATGAGAGCAGCAAAGGCATATAAAACAATTGTATTTCTGCCATATATCATCAATGGAGTAGCAATTGCTTATGCGTTTTCTTATTTCTTTTCTCCTGTAAACGGAGCATTTAATTCCATGTTAGAATTTGCTCATTTAGAAGGATTTATTAGAAACTGGCTCTCTGATGAAAAGATTGTAAACTTTGTTTTGGCATTTGTATCTTTATGGCGTTTCAGCGGCTATCATACTGTTTTATTCATGGCTGCACTGCAGTCCGTGCCAAATGAAATTATGGAAGCTGCGGCAATGGATGGGGCAAATTCCTGGCATATATTCCGTTATATTCAGGTGCCATCTATTCAGTTAATGGTAGACTTTGTGTTGTTTGATAACATCCGAGGAGCTCTTCAGGTATTTGATATTCCGTTTGTTATGACAGCGGGAGGTCCGGGATACGCATCATCAACCTTTACATTACATACCATAAAAACGGCATTTACCTTTAATAACTTTGGCCTTGCTTCCACCATGGCGGTGGCAATCATGGTACTTATTGTGGTGATTTATCTCATACAGAATAAAATTCTCCATATTGGAAGAAAGGCGGAAAAGGTGAAATGAGAAAAGGCAAGACAAAAAGAATCGGAATTGAAATTTTAAAACAGGCAGTAGGTATTACGATGGTATTTATTGTGCTTGCGCCTATCTTGCTGACACTTTTTGCGTCACTGAAAACCAAGGCAGATATGGTAAGTACATCACCATTGCTGCTTCCTGAGCTTTCCAGAATTACTTTTGATAACTTCAAAGAAGTATTTGCCAATAAATATCTTTTATTAGGATTTAAGAATACAGGAATTATTCTGGTAATCAGTTTGATTTTCAATGTCATGTTTGGAACAATGACAGCATTCATTTTAGAGCGATTTGAGTTCAGAATGAAAAAGGTAATTGTGGCACTGTTTTTCCTTGGAATGTTAATTCCTACCTTTGTAACAGAAATTGCCCGTTTTAAAATTATTACAGGATTAAATTTATACAATACTCTTGGAGCACCGATTATCATCTATGTTGCATCTGATTTAATGCAGTTGTACATTTATAGACAGTTTATTTCTACTCTGCCTGTATCCTTAGATGAGAGTGCGCTTCTTGATGGATGCAGCTATTTCCAGCTGTTTAGAAAGATTATTTTCCCGCTTTTAGCTCCGGCAACTGCGACAGTGGTAATTATCAAATCTATTTCCATTATCAATGATATGTATATTCCATATCTGTACATGCCTAAGAACAAATTGCGGACATTAACTACTTTCTTAATGGATTATGCCAATGCACAGGAAGGTTCCTGGCAGACATTGGCAGCAGGAATTATTGTAATTATGATACCAACGGTACTGATTTACATATTCTTCCAGAAATACATACTGGCAGGTGTAGCTGCCGGTGCAGTAAAAGGCTAAATAAAAGGTGTAAAGTCATTAGATTTCTAATGGTTTTACACCTTTTTTACGTTTATTTCTCAAAAACGTGATAGTTTGCTTCTTACCTTTCCGTTAAACTAAATCACAGATTGCTGAAAAGGAAGGAGAAACACGATGTCAGAAATTACATTGAAGAATGTTTCAAAAATATATGAAAACCAACAGTATGCAGTCAGAAATGTAAATCTGGAAATACAGGATAAAGAATTTGTGATTTTAGTAGGACCATCCGGCTGTGGAAAATCTACAACTCTTCGCATGATTGCAGGACTTGAGGATATTTCAGACGGAGAACTTTACATAGATGGGGAATTCAGTAATTATTGTGAACCAAAGGACAGAGAAATGTCTATGGTGTTTCAGAATTACGCTCTTTATCCCAATATGACAGTTTATGGAAATCTGGCTTATGCACTGAAAATCAGAAAAGTTCCCAAAGATGAGATTAAAAAAAGAGTTCATGAAGTGGCAAAAATTTTGGAGATTGAGCATTTGTTGGATAGAAAGCCCAGTGCACTTTCAGGGGGACAGAAACAGAGAGTGGCAATGGGAAGCGCAATTATCCGAAAACCAAAAGTATTTTTAATGGATGAGCCATTATCCAATCTGGATGCAAAGCTTCGTACTCAGATGCGTATTGAACTGGCAAAGCTTCACAGAGAAATGGAAACAACGATTATTTATGTGACACATGACCAGACAGAGGCAATGACATTGGGAACGAAGATTGTGGTAATGAAAGACGGATTTGTACAGCAGGTTGCACCGCCGGCAGAAATTTATAATAATCCGGCAAATCTGTTTGTGGCCGGTTTTATCGGTGCACCATCTATGAACTTCTTTGAAGCCTGGGTTGCTGTTGAGGACGGGCGTACACTTCTCTATCTGGGCGGAAATGAGCTGGGAAAGAAAATTTATCTGGATGGAAAAAAAGGAGAAATTCTTCAGAGACAAAAAAATGGCGAAAAAGTAATCCTGGGAATTCGTCCGGAGGATATTTACGAATACGAAGAAGCGAAAAGACGAGGATTTGAGAAAAATAGTGTAGGTCTGGAAGAAAAAGTGATTGCCAGAGAACTTTTAGGGGCAGAAGTTGTTTTGTACTTTCATGCGCAGGGAAGAAATCAGGCAGTACGCTTAAATCCGGAGAATGAGACGAAAAGGGGAGAAAATATTAATCTCTATTTCGATACAGAAAAGCTTTACGCTTTTGACATGGATACACAGGAAAACTTGTTCTATAAGGAGGATTTCGTTCATGAATAAAAAGAAAAAAGGCAGTTTATCCCCTTATGGATATTTATTGCCGTGTATGCTGATTTTTGCCGTGTTTTTGTTTTATCCATTTTTTAAGACCATTTATTTGAGCTTTTATAAAACAGATAAGATGGGACAGGCAAAACTTTTTGTAGGCATTGAGAATTACAAAGAATTATTGACATCCCCATCTTTTCTAAACAGTTTAAAAGTAACATTAATATTTGTAGGAATTGTTGTTGTGGGAAGTATGCTTTTAGGGCTGATTACCGCAGTACTGTGTAATAAGGCATTTCCGGGAATTCGCTTTTTCAGTACAGCTTATGCATTGCCAATGGCCATTGCGTCCAGCTCTGCAGCCTTAATTTTCAAGCTGATGCTTCATCCTTCCGTGGGAATTGTTAATAAGCTTTTGGGGCTTGATATTAACTGGCTGAGCAATCCGGAAACGGCATTGTACTGTGTGGCAATTCTTACAGCATGGTTAAACAGCGGAATTAACTTTTTGTACTTTTCAGCAGGACTTGGAAATATTGACAACACTATTTACGAAAGAGCTTCTGTAGACGGAGCCAGCGGTGTACAGCAATTTTTCCATCTGACTTTACCGGGATTATCTCCCATTATGTTTTATACATTAGTGGTAAACATCATTCAGGCATTTCAGTCCTTTGGTCAGATTAAAATCCTCACGGAAGGAGGACCAAACGAAACCACAAATGTTATCGTATATTCTATTTACAGAGATGCATTCTTTAACTATCGTTTTGGAAGCGCAGCAGCACAGTCCGTAATTTTATTCTTTATTGTAATGCTCATTACACTGGTAATGTTCCGCATAGAAAAGAAAGGAGGAAAACCATGATAAATACAAAGGCTTTACGAAAAAGAAGAATTCATACAGGAATAAGAGTATTGATTAACATAGTGACAGCAATTATCGTGTTAATTCCTCTCTTGTATGCGGGAAGTATTGCATTTATGCCTTCAGGGGAACTCTTTACCATGGATATGAATTTATTTCCAAAAAATCCGACCATTGAAAACTTCAAACAGGCATTTACAAGTGTTCCTTTACTACGCTTTATTATCAATTCATTTGTTATGGCAGCCTGTATTACACTGGGGCAGATTGTTACCTGCTCTCTGGCTGCCTTTGCCTTCTCCTTCTTAGAATTTAAAGGAAAAGGCGTGTTATTTATGGTTGTTATGGCTACGATGATGGTTCCGGGAGAAGCAACGATTATCTCCAACTATCTTACTGTAAGTCAGCTGGGTATGTTAGACACATATTCAGTATTGATTGTACCTTACCTGACATCGGCAATGGGAATTTTCCTGTTCCGGCAGTTTTATAGCACATTTCCAATTTCTCTGTACGAATCTGCGAAACTGGATGGGTGCAGTAACTTGAAGTTTATCGTAAGAATATTGATACCTCTTACAAAATCAGCTATTGGAGCAATGGGCGTTTATACCTTTATTAATGCATGGAATATGTATATGTGGCCATTGCTGGTAACAGGTTCTGATGAAATGAGAACTGTACAGATTGGTATCAGTATGCTGGACAGTGTAGATTCTCAGTCAATTACACTGATGATTGCAGGTGTGGTAATGGTAATTATTCCTTCAATATCTATCTTTATTGTAGGACAGAAACAGCTTATTCGAGGAATGTTCGCAGGAGCAGTAAAAGGCTGACAAAGAAAGGAAAAAAGAATGAAGAAAAAAATAATTTCAGTGATTTTAGCAGGAACAATGATGATGGGAACTCTGGCAGGATGCGGAGGAAACAAAACTACAGAAACAGAAAATAAAACAGAAGGTAAAACAGAGGAAACTCAACAGACAGCGGGTACAGAAGAATTTTCCATGGCAGACGCTTCTGAAGTAGACGGCACAGAAATCTCCTTCTGGCATTCCATGGGTGGTGTCAACGGACAGGCGATTGACACATTAGTTAAGAAATTTAACGATGAAAACGAATATGGAATTACTGTAAAAGCTCAGTATCAGGGAGAATACGATGACTCCTTAAACAAATTAAAAAGCGCACAGATTGGAAACATGGGAGCAGATTTAGTACAGGTATACGAAATCGGAAGCAGATTTATGATTGAGTCAGGCTGGATTACTCCTATGCAGCAGATGATTGATGCAGATAGTTATGATTTATCCCAGATTGAGCCAAATCTGGCTGCATATTATACCATTGATAATCAGCTGTACTCTATGCCTTTCAACTCTTCTACACCGATTATGTATTATAATAAGGAAATGTTTGAAAAAGCAGGCATTACAGAAATCCCAGATAGTCTGGAAGGAATTGAAGCAGTTGGTGAAAAGCTTTTAAATGAAGGCGGAGCAGGACAGGTAATTTCTTTAGGAATTTATGGATGGTTCTTTGAGCAGTTTATCGGAAAACAGGGATTGGAATATGCAAATAACGGAAACGGAAGAACAGAAGCGGCTACAGCAGTTGCCTTTGATTCAAACGGTGCAGCAGCAAATATTTTAACCGCATGGAAATCTCTTTATGATAAAGGCTATGCACCAAATGTAGGAAAAGGCGGAGACGCAGGTCTTGCAGATTTTTCAGCGGGAAAATCAGCCATTACACTGGGTTCTACAGCTTCCTTAAAACAGATTTTACAGGATGTAAACGGAAAATTTGAAGTAGGTACTGCTTATTTTCCAAAAGTAAAATCATCCGATGAAGGCGGCGTTTCTATCGGAGGTGCATCTTTGTGGGCTTTGAATAACAATGATCCTAAAAAAGCAAGAGCTACCTGGGAGTTTATTAAATTCCTTGTATCTGCTGAGTCACAGGCTTATTGGAATGCTCAGACAGGATATTTTCCGGTAACAACGGATGCTCATGAAGAACAGGTATTTAAAGATAATATTGCAAAATACCCACAGTTCCAGACTGCTATTGACCAGCTGCATGATTCTTCCCCAGAATATGTGGGAGCATTGTTAAGTGTATTCCCGGAAGCAAGAGCCACGGTGGAGTCTCAGATTGAGAGCCTTTTAAACGGGGATCAGAATGTAGATGAAACAGTTTCCAGTATGGCAGAGGCTATTAATAAATCCATTGAGGAATATAATCTGGTGAAT
>ENA-ORSR01002032-ORSR01002032.1-human-gut-metagenome-genome-assembly--contig:-NODE-2032-length-12183-cov-2.534136_pt1 | contig 12183 bp, 8 predicted proteins | sample MGYA00241901_ERZ509166 | MGnify/ENA primary metagenome ERZ509166 (study PRJEB26280, sample SAMEA2338860) | human gut metagenome | biome: human gut; feature: human-associated habitat; material: faeces... | reverse complement strand
GAGCGGCTTGTTCAGCACGTTGAATTTCTTGGCGAAGGGCATTTTCGTTCGCTTTCAACGTTTCCAATTTATTCTGATCTTTCGTTAAGTTTTTGTTGAGTTCATTTAACGTAGATTGACGTTCTTGTTGCGCTTTTTGTAATTCTTGTTGCTGTTTCTTTTGCGTAGAAAGCTGATCGCGATGATTCTTTTGTTGGCCTGAAATCGCTTCGCGTTGTTTTGCTAAATTCTCTTGTGTTGCTTTCAGATTATTAATCATATCAATGCGAACTTGATTTAAGTGCTGATAATACACTTTCATGCGTTCCGCTTTTTTCGCATCCTCTGAAAGCATTCTTTCCAAGGTAGAAGGATTGACACCTGAACGATAAATGGCATCGATTTGCTGTGCGAGTTTCGCTTTTTGCACGCGCTCTTGCTTTTCTAATTGCTTGATTTGCTTTTCGGTTTCCGCCATTTGCTTGCGAATTTCTTTTAAGCTTAATTCTGTTTCACGTAATTCACCGACAACGCTATTAATTTTGCTTTCTTGATCTTTAAGACTGGCTTGGAGTTTAGCTTGTGCGCGTTTTTGCTCGGCGATCTTCGATTCTTGTTGTTTAATTTGTTTTTGAATTTGATTGAGATCGTTGCCTTGCGCGAAAGATGAAAAGCCAAGCAGACCGCAAGCAAAAAGTGCGGTCAGTTTTGATAAGATTTTTTTTCTACGATTGCTTTGCTGCATACATCTAAACTTGAGAGAAATTAAGGGACGAATAAAACTTAAATACTAGCATTATTTTTGAGTGGCTAAAAGTTTACAGGCGATTTTTTGCGAAAGATCAGTAAATGCCGCCTTTTTGCTTTTAAATATAACGATTTTTTGCTATAACAGAGCCATTCATTTTTTTATTAATACTTAGGAGATCCTTATGGAATTAGTATTCATTCGTCACGGTTTCAGTGAGTGGAACGCAAAAAATTTATTCACCGGTTGGCGTGATGTAAATTTAACCGAGCGCGGCGTAGAAGAAGCAAAAGCAGCGGGTAAAAAATTGTTCGAGAAAGGCTATGAATTCGATATCGCCTTCACCTCTGTTTTAACTCGTGCAATCAAAACCTGTAACATCGTGTTAGAAGAATCTCACCAATTATGGATTCCTCAAGTGAAAAACTGGCGTTTAAATGAGCGTCACTACGGTGCATTACAAGGCTTAGATAAAAAAGCAACCGCAGAACAATACGGTGACGAACAAGTTCATATCTGGCGTCGTTCTTACGATATTTCTCCTCCAGATTTAGATCCGAAAGATCCAAACTCTGCACATAACGACCGTCGTTATGCAAACATCCCATCTGATGTTGTACCAAACGCAGAAAACTTAAAATTAACCTTAGAACGTGCATTACCATTCTGGGAAGACCAAATTGCTCCAGCAATGCTTTCTGGTAAACGTGTTTTAGTGGTGGCACACGGTAACTCACTTCGTGCATTAGCAAAACACATTATCGGTATTTCTGATGCGGAAATCATGGATTTTGAAATCCCAACCGGTCAACCGTTAGTGTTAAAACTTGATGATAAATTAAACTACGTAGAACACTACTATCTTTAATTTATAAATGATTTCAAAGTGCGGTTAATTTTGACCGCACTTTTTGTTTAAGGAGAATTACGGATGAAAAAATTACTCGCGGTGATTTTTGCCTTGTTACCTGTTTTGGCCTTTGCAGCATCGCCAAATCACTCGGCAAAATCAACTCAAACCAAGTCAGTGAAAACGGCAGTTAAAAAAGTGGAAGCTAAGAAAGCCACTACGCCTAAAACCGTAGCTAAAACAGCGAAAAAGCAAGCTGATGCCAAAAAAGCAGAAGCGAAAAAGCCAGCTAAAATTGTCGAAGCAAAAAAAGCGGTAACGAAAAAAGAAAAAATAAAAAATAAAACGACAAATAAAGCCGCTAAAGCAGAGCCGACAAAAACGAAAGGCAAACAGCCAGTAGAAAAAACTAAGCAAACTGCAGTAAAAGATAAAAAGACGGTAGTGAAAAGCAAACAAAGTGCAGTTAAAGAATCCGCTAAACCTGAAAAAGCGATTGCTAAAAAAACACCTGCGGTTAAAACCGAAGTGAAGAAAGCGGAACCAAAAGCTGTTGAAAAAGTGACTGAAAAGAAAGTCGATGCTGTCGCACAAAAAACAGCGAGTATGGTGACAAAATCCGTCGTCGTACCAAGATGTAATGATTCAAAAGTTTTTGCGGTATTATCTGATGCCTTCAAAAAACAAGGTGCTGCGACTAACACCCAAATGACAGTGAAACAAATCACGCAAGCCCGTGAAACGCAATCTTATCCACAACAAGGCATTCGCAGCTGTAATGCGATAGTGGAAACCAACGGCGTTAAATATGTTACGGATTACAGCATTATCTTGAATGATAAAGGTTTCTTCGTGCAAGTTGAAAACGCACAACCTGCTCAACGTTTCTAATCTTAACGTGCGTTATTTAAATAAAGTTGTTTGAATAACGCACGCATTTCTTCTTCATTCAAACAGCGATATTCACCATTACCCAATCCATCAAGTGTTAAATGGCTCATTTGATAACGGATGAGACGCAATGTCGGAAAGCCGATATGTGCCGTCATTCTACGTACTTGTCGATTACGCCCTTCACTAATTTTAATTTCTAACCAGCTCGTTGGAATACTTTGACGTTCACGAATAGGTGGCTTGCGAGGCCAAAGAAAATCTGGTTCTGAAATCAACCGCACTTTTGCTGGCTTCGTCATCCCATCTTTCAATTCAACGCCTTGACGAAACTTGTCTAAGTCAGCCTCTTCAGGAATGCCTTCCACTTGCACAAAATACGTTTTTTCTGTTTTAAACTTAGGATCAGCCAAACGATGTTGCACTTCACCATTATTCGTTAAAATCAGTAACCCTTCGCTATCACGATCCAATCGTCCTGCCGCATACACATTAGGAATGGTAATAAAATCTTTTAATGTAGCTCGGCCATTTTCATCGGTGAATTGTGTCAGCACATCAAAAGGTTTGTTAAATAAAACAACGATTGTTTGTTCTAATGTAAGTGGCTTCGCTTTAGGCTTAAATGAACGAGTGGATTTTGCCGTTCGTTTGGTTGTAAATGAGTGAGAAGGGAAAGGTTTTGACATATTATTTATTGAGTAAAAAAGAAAAAAAGGGCGGATTTTAACCCGCCCTCTTATATTACCACTGATAGCGATAAACTGCTTGAATTGCATAAGGTTTATCGAAGTTTTTACCGTCAGCACGGCTTACTTCTAAACCAAAACGATGATTTGCAAATCCAGCATTTAAGCCGACCGCACTTTCAAAACGTCCGCGGCTGCTTGCAACATCAAGTGCGCTGTTTGTGTAATGAATTTTGCTGCTACGGTTTTTGCTAGTAATCGCATTGACTTCTGCATAAGGTTGTAAATTCCAACCATTACTTAATGCAAAGCCTTTGGCTACACGTAAACCAATTCGAGAATACACAGAAGATAAGCTATCTTCATTCTCTTGTGATGAAATATGTGTCCACGCTAATTGTGCTTGCGGGGTAATTGTCCAATCGTTCACAAGGCTAAAGCGTTTGCCTAATTCACTCGAAATAGTATAAGCGTTGTAATGGCGTTTTTCAGTGTAATTTGAGTTAGCGTGTAAACGGCTGTATTTCACGATGTTATCTACATAAATACCGTTATCTGCAAGGTAAGCTGCATATAAGCCCACGCTGTTGCCTCTTACTTTGCCATCACCGTAATAACCATTGAAATCAACGTTAGCTTGGCTACGACCAACAAATCCACCAACACGGAGGTTATCTGTTACAGCAGCATCAGCGCCCACTTGTAAGCTATGTACGTTTTGTTTAAAGCCAGAAGTTTCACTCTCACCTGTCGAAAGTGCGGCTAATTTTTGGCGAGAATTCACATTACGAACCCATACATTACCTTTTTCACCGTTTTTCACTTCACCTAGACGTTGATGAATGCCATTTAAATCATCTTCCACTAAAAGCAATTGTGCTTGGCGAAGAGAAACTTGTGCATTCGCTAAGTCTGAAAGTAATGGTGTGCTTGGTAGAACTGCAGGTGGTACTACTGGATTACTTGGGGTTACTACTGGAGTGCTAGGCGTTACCGCAGGTTTGCTTGGGGTCACTACTGGTTTGCTTGGTGTAACTGGTGCAACAGGTGGAGTTGGAGTAACTACATTTTTAGAGTTAGCTAATACCCAATTATTTCCCTCTTTGGTTAGAAAATATTGGTAAGCCCCTAAATCTACACGATTATTCGGGTTAGTTAAGCTAAACGCCGCATTACCACCATTGGTTTCTACAAGTGTCACTTTGCCGTTAGCAACGTTTGCACCTTGGTTAGTTACCCCAATTTTATGATTACCTTCGGCAGTACCTTTAACAACGATTTTATCGCTTTTGTTTTCAGCGATATTGGTGTTGAGGTTGAAGATACCTGAGCCAGTGAGATTACCCGTGATAGTTAATGTTGCATAAGGAGCGTTTGTATTAGTTAAAGAAACCGCTGAGTTATTTAAATGCAAGTCTGTTACTTCTGAATTATCCACTAAATCCCATGTAGTATTGTTAGTTAGATTTAATGTAACAGGCGTTTTATTTGTACCGTCATATTGCTTTACTGCACCATTTAACTGTGAGTTATCCGCATTTAACACAAATCTAGGTGAGCTAGTTTTCTCTCCTTTAGATAAGTCCGTATCAGCTAGATCAGGCATGTTTAATCCGACTAGTACTTTTGCATCAGGGATTTTAGTATTTTTTAGATTAATAGTAGTTGAGCTATAATTATTTGTTTCATCTCGAGAATCTTGTCTATTAGTAAAAATAACCACATCTCCAGCGTTATTTTCAATGTTGGAATTTGTAATGTTGGTCACGCCACCATCAAGTATAAAACCTAAACCTTTACTTTGACCTTTCGCTTCAATTGTGAGCAGGCTGTCTTCAATATTTAATGTAGAATTCTCTGATGCGTATGCAGTAGTAGCTGATTTATCGGTACCAGCTGGCTGTAGCGCGATATTTAAATTTTTGATATGTAATGTTGAGTTTTCGGCATCTACAGCAGTGCTATTATCTCCCCCTAGAAAAATAGAGGAGTTGATAATATTTGCTGTAGATTTACCATATACTTGGTATCCCGTGCTATCTTTAGCTGAGCTGACAATATGAACAGCATCAATATCAATAGTGGTATTACCTTGAAGATTAAATGCTGAATTTCCTAAAACAGGCTCTCCATCTGCATCAACTGTAGAAAGCCCCTCAAATAAATTGATATTACCAAAGTGAAATTTAAGGTTTGAATCTCTTAAATCAAAAACAGAACTTTCAGGAAAAGCTTTCGATAATGTGAAAGTGCTATTAGGTTTGATTTCTAATGAGGTAGGTCCATTAGAAAATTGAGGAGCCAGGAAAATTAATGATTCTGTTGGATAATCCTTATTGTCTAGACCATTTTTCATTCTAAAAGATACATGGGCTAGATTATTTTTATTTGTTAAATCATAGCCATAATCTGAATAAAAATTCATATTTTTTACTTCAGAGTCAGTTCTTTCCGGATTCTTATATACGGTACCTTCATATAGTTTATAATCAATGGCCCATGCCGAATTAACTAATCCTAACGCCACAGCCACCAAACTCACTTTAAAAGTGCGGTTAAAAATTTTGTTGTTTTTCATATTAATTCCTTGGGATTATAAAAAAAGCCAACTTATTGAATAAGCTGGCTTAAATTTTATCTATTTAATCATTAACCTGCAACTGCGATACGTTTCATATCTGTCATGTAGCCACGTAACTCTTGACCGATTAATTCAACCGGGTGGTTACGGATTGCATCATTTACGTCGCGTAAAGTGATGTTGTCGATAGCGACTGCTGGTGTTGGTTCACCTAAATCACCTTTTTGTAAGGTTGGGATGATTTCTTTAGCAAGAATTGGCGTTGCTACGTTAGAGAATAAGTAGTTACCATATTCTGCAGTATCAGAAATTACTACGTTCATTTCGTATAAACGCTTACGTGCGATAGTGTTAGCGATTAACGGTAATTCGTGAAGTGATTCATAATAAGCTGATTCTTCATAGATACCGCTTGCCACCATCGCATCAAAGGCTAATTCAACACCTGCTTTCACCATTGCAACCATTAATACACCGTTATCAAAGTATTCTTGTTCAGAAATTTTGATGCCGTCTGCTTTTGGTGCATTTTCAAAGGCAGTTTTGCCAGTTGCTTCACGCCATGCGAATAAATCTTTGTCGCCATTTGCCCAGTCAGCCATCATAGTTGCTGAGAAGTGACCGCTGATGATGTCATCCATGTGTTTGTAATATAAGAAACCAAGGCTTTCTTTGATTTGCTCAGCAAGTTCAAATGCACGTAATTTTGCGCTGTTTGATAAGCGATCCATCATTAATGTGATACCGCCTTGTTTTAAGGCTTCGGTAATGGTTTCCCAACCGTATTGGATCAATTTACCTGCGTATGCTGGATCTTTGCCATCAGCAACAAGTTTGTCGTAACATACGATTGAACCTGCTTGTAACATACCGCAAAGAATGGTTTGTTCACCCATTAAGTCAGATTTTACTTCTGCAACGAATGAAGATTCTAATACGCCCGCACGGTCACCACCAGTTGCTGCAGCCCATGCTTTCGCAATTGCCATACCTTCACCACGTGGGTCATTTGCAGGGTGAACCGCGATTAATGTTGGTACACCGAAACCACGTTTGTATTCTTCACGTACTTCAGTACCTGGACATTTTGGTGCACTCATCACCACAGTGATGTCTTCACGGATTTGCTCACCTACTTCAACGATGTTGAAACCGTGTGAGTAACCGAACGCAGAATCTTTTTTCATTAATGGCATTACATCAGCCACCACTTTAGAGTGTTGTTTGTCTGGTGTTAAGTTGATCACTAAGTCTGCAGTTGGGATTAACTCTTGGTAAGTGCCAACTTTAAAGCCGTTTTCTGTTGCACGTTGGAATGATGCACGTTTTTCTGCAATCGCTTCAGGGCGTAATGCATAAGAAATGTCTAAGCCAGAGTCACGCATATTTAAACCTTGGTTTAAACCTTGCGCACCACAACCTACGATAACGATTTTTTTGCCTTTTAAGTAGTTGCAACCGTCAGCAAATTCGCTGCGATCCATAAAACGACAACGACCTAATTGGTCTAATTTTTCGCGTAAATTTAATGTGTTGAAATAGTTAGCCATTTTTCATCCTTTCTATGATGTTGATTAATGTGTATGAGGTTGTGTTTGAATATAGTTTTTTGTTGTGAAGTGGATTATAAGGTTTTTAGTTGTTGCGTAAAGTGATATTATTGACACTTAGTGTTGCAATTTTTGCAACGTTATTTGCTTTTAACGATATATATGAACTTTCAAGACCTCCAAATATTTCTTCATCTTGCAGAGACACAAAATTTTGCTAAAACCGCTACGCAAAATCATATGTCGCCGTCTACGCTTTCACGCCAGATTCAACGCATGGAAGAGGAATTAGAACAACCTTTATTTATTCGTGATAATCGACAAGTGCGCTTAACCGAACAAGGCGAGAAATTTCTGCAATTTGCGAAAGCAGAATGGCAAAACTGGCAACAGTTTAAGCGTCAACTGCGGGATAATTCAGCGGAATTAAGCGGAGAGTTACGCTTATTTTGTTCGGTAACGGCTTCATATAGCCACTTGCCACAGGTGTTAGCCAAATTTCGTTCTCGTTATCCAAAGGTTGAAATACAACTGACCACCGGTGACCCCGCTTCTGCGGTACAATTCATTCAATCAGAACAAGTAGATCTCGCTTTGGCGGGGAAACCAAATAATCTGCCGGCTGGGTTGGAGTTTTATAAAATTGATGATATTTCCCTTTCATTAATTGCACCACGAGTCGCTTGTTTAGCCACACAATTATTACAAGAAGAACCCATCAACTGGCAACAGATGCCTTTTATTTTGCCGTTAGATGGAATGGCACGCCAGCGTATTGAACAATGGCTACGTAGCAAACATATTAAACATCCCAAAATTTATGCCACTGTGGCGGGGCACGAAGGTATCGTACCAATGGTGGCACTTGGTTTCGGATTAGCGATGTTGCCGGATGTGGTGATTGATAATAACCCTATGTCAAAAGACGTGTCTCGGTTAAATTTAGACAATCCCGTTGAGGCGTTTGATTTAGGGGTTTGTGTGCAAAAAAGAAATTTAGCGAACCCCCTAATTCGTGCATTTTGGGAGATGTTAGACTAAAATAATAAGCAGAATTAACCTAAGGATTTATTATGTTAAGAGGCATACTTATTTCACTTTTAGCCTCGCTTTTATTTGGCTATATGTATTATTTTTCCACGCTACTGAAACCGCTCAGTGGCACGGATATTTTCGGCTATCGAATGCTGTTTACATTCCCTTTCGTTGCCCTTTCCATCATCATGTTTAAACAAAAACAGGCTTTGGTTGAGCATTTAAAACGCATTAAAAATCGACCGCTCTTTGCCCTTTCCTATATCACTTGTGGCGCATTAATGGGTTATCAAATGTGGCTCTTTTTGTGGGCACCCAATAATGGCAGCTCCTTAAGTGTTTCTTTTGGTTATTTATTGTTGCCAATTGTGATGGTGGCTGCGGGGCGGATCATTTTTAAAGAGCGAATTTCAACATTGAAATTTATAGCTGTGGTAATTGCGGCGGTCGGAGTGATTTCTAACATCGTTTTAAAAGGCGGATTATCTTGGGAGGCCATTGTTATCTGTGTGGGGTACACCACCTACTTCTCGATACGAAAAGCCTTAAAAAATACCGATCTTGGTGCCTTTTGCTTAGAAATGATCGCATTATTGCCAGTTAGCGTTTACTTTGCCCTTCAAACCGATTTTGCCACCGTGCAAGAATCGAATCCTAATATTTGGGGGTTATTGGTATTGCTTGGGCTCATTAGTGGTTCAGCATTGATTGCTTACGTGATTGCCAGCAATATGTTGCCGATGAATTTACTTGGCCTTTTAGGTTATGTTGAAACCATTTTGATGGTGATTATTTCATTTTTAATTGGAGAGGAAATGGATGCGGACAGCTATCCGTTATTCATTTGTTTAGTATTGGCGATGAGCCTGATTATTTTTGATGGCGTGTATAAACAGCGCGCTAAGGGAACAAATCATGTCGTTTAAAGAAATTAGCCCGGAAAAAGCTTGGGAGATGGTACAAAATGGCGCCATACTGGCTGATGTTCGGGACCCACAACGTTTTACCTATTCCCATGCGAAAGGGGCGTTTCATTTAACCAACCAAAGCTTTTTACAATTTGAAGAACTGGTGGATTTTGACTCCCCGATTATCGTGAGTTGTTATCATGGCGTGAGCAGCCGAAATGTGGCGACTTTCCTCGTTGAACAAGGCTATGAAAATGTGTTTAGCGTCATTGGTGGATTTGATGGTTGGGTAAAAGCAGGTTTACCGATAGAAACGGCTTATTAATATTTTTTTGATTTAAAGTGCGGTGAAATTCACCGCACTTTTTATTTTTGTCTCGCTATTACTTATCCACGATCGCTTTCAACATCGTGTAAGATTGAGCTTGTTTTTGTTCATCAAAAATATAGCTCACCGCCATAATTTCATCAAAATATACCCGTTCACGTAGTTGCTTGAGTTGAAATTCCACGCTTTCAGGACTACCGATCAGCGAACAAGCAGTCATTTGTTCCACCACTGCGCGTTCTTGGTTATAAATCGGGATTTCCTCGAAATCGACCGGTCCAAAGTGCGGTTTCTTTTGGGCGTGCATTTGAGCTTTCCAAACATCTTCTTCTGATGCCATCGGTGGTTGTAAATTTTGTTGTGCGTTAGTCACCACGTTTAAGAAAAATAGTGTTTGTGTCGTCGCCAGTTGTCTTGCTTCTTCATCGGTTTCAGCAACGATCGCGTTCACACCTAAGATGACATAAGGCTCAGCAAGATAGGTCGATGGTTTGAAGTTTTTGCGGTAAATCTCCACTGCCATTTCCATCATGCGTGGCGCAAAGTGAGAAGCAAAGGCATAAGGTAAGCCAAGTTCTGCTGCAAGATAAGCACTTTCGGTGCTGGATCCCAAAATATAAAACGGTATATTCAAGCCTGCGGAAGGATAAGCAGAAACAGGGTTGCAATCTTTAAAGTAACCGCGAAGTTCCGCAATTTCCGCAGGGAAATCTAGGCTGTTTCGTCCTCGACGAAGAGCTGCAGCCGTTTGCATATCCGTTCCTGGCGCACGCCCTAAACCGAGTTCAACACGGTTTGGATAAAGCGTCTCCAGTGTGCCATATTGCTCAGCTACCACATAAGGTGAATGATTCGGTAACATCACACCACCTGAACCAACACGCAAGGTCTTCGTATTGGCTAGCGTATGCTGAATTAAAAGTGCGGTCGCTGAACTCACCAAATTTTTCATATTATGATGCTCAGCAATCCAATAGCGTTCAATGCCAATGTTCTCAGCATGTTTTGCAAGACTGACCATCGACTCAACGGCTTGCAAATAAGTTTGCCCTTCCCGAACGGGGGCAAGATTAAGAATAGAGAGCTTCATTTTATTTCCTCATGATAGATTTGTTGAGCGTCATTATACGTGTTTTTTCTGGCAGAAATATCGATAAAATTGGAATAGGCTGTTTCGAGAAAAGGAAAAATATTGCAAAATAGGCACAAATTCAGATGTATTCGAAAAAATGATTGTATTTAATAATATTTCCCTAAAGCGCGGGCAAACCGAATTGCTCGAGAATGCCACGGCGACCATCAATCCGAAACAAAAAGTCGGCTTGGTGGGGAAGAATGGTTGTGGTAAGTCTTCTCTTTTTGCCCTATTAAAAAAAGAATTAACGCCAGAGGGTGGCGAGGTCACTTATCCATCCAACTGGCGGGTCTCTTGGGTGAATCAAGAAACGCCTGCATTGGATATTCCCGCCATTGATTATGTGATTCAAGGGGATCGCGAATATTGCCGTTTGCAGCAGGAACTTAATGAAGCAAATGAACGTAATGATGGTCATGCAATTGCGCGCATTCACGGACAATTAGAAACCTTAGATGCTTGGACAATTCAATCTCGCGCGGCTTCCTTATTACATGGTTTAGGCTTTAGCCAAGACGAAATCGCTCAACCGGTGAAATCCTTCTCCGGTGGTTGGCGGATGCGCTTGAATTTGGCGCAAGCATTGCTTTGTCCATCGGATTTATTATTACTGGATGAGCCAACCAACCATTTGGATTTGGATGCAGTTATTTGGTTAGAACGGTGGTTAGTGCAATATCAAGGTACTTTGGTATTAATTTCCCACGACCGTGATTTTCTCGATCCGATTGTGACAAAAATCCTTCATATCGAAAATCAGAAGCTCAACGAATACACGGGCGATTATTCTTCCTTTGAAGTGCAACGGGCAACCAAATTAGCACAACAAACGGCCATGTATCGTCAGCAACAACAAAAAATTTCCCATTTACAAAAGTATATCGACCGTTTTAAAGCCAAGGCGACCAAAGCCAAACAAGCACAAAGCCGCATGAAAGCTTTAGAGCGCATGGAGCTAATTGCACCGGCTTATGTGGATAATCCTTTTACCTTTGAATTCCGTCCACCGCTATCCTTGCCGAATCCTTTGGTGATGATTGAACAGGCGAGTGCAGGTTATGGCAGTGGTGAAAGTGTGGTAGAAATTTTAACTAAAATTAAACTGAATTTAGTGCCGGGTTCGCGCATCGGTTTGCTCGGGAAAAACGGTGCGGGGAAATCAACGTTGATTAAATTGTTAGCGGGTGAGCTCACCGCTCTTTCCGGTACTGTGCAATTAGCTAAAGGCGTACAACTCGGTTATTTTGCTCAGCATCAGCTCGATACCCTACGTGCAGATGAGTCCGCTCTTTGGCATATGCAGAAACTTGCACCGGAACAAACGGAGCAACAGGTACGGGATTATCTTGGGAGTTTTGCATTCCATGGTGACAAAGTTAATCAAGCAGTGAAATCCTTTTCCGGTGGGGAAAAAGCCCGTTTAGTGCTTGCGCTTATCGTTTGGCAACGACCAAACTTATTATTGCTTGACGAACCAACCAACCATTTG
>ENA-ORSR01002002-ORSR01002002.1-human-gut-metagenome-genome-assembly--contig:-NODE-2002-length-12383-cov-2.624919_pt1 | contig 12383 bp, 11 predicted proteins | sample MGYA00241901_ERZ509166 | MGnify/ENA primary metagenome ERZ509166 (study PRJEB26280, sample SAMEA2338860) | human gut metagenome | biome: human gut; feature: human-associated habitat; material: faeces... | reverse complement strand
AAAACGGATTACTTCCCCGCCTATGGCTCGGCAACCGGATGGCCTTGCTTCCCGGAGAGACCGAAATAAGTGAAACCCCTCTATTAAAAGAGGCCCACCGACAGCTAACCGCCTATTTTGCCCGGGAACAAAAACAATTCGACCTTCCTATTGCGCCGGAAGGAACACCTTTTCAACTCAAAATCTGGAAATTATTACAGGAGATTCCTTATGGCACCACGATCACCTATGGTGAACTGGCACGCAGAAGCGGAGATATAAAAGCCAGCCGGGCGGTAGGTATGGCCAACAGCCGTAATCCCCTGCCAATCCTGATTCCCTGCCACCGGGTGATCGGAAGTGGCGGTAAGCTGACCGGATATACCGGAGGACTGAACATAAAAATCGGTTTGCTGCAAATCGAAGGAGCGCTCGACCTTTCTTTATGGCCGGAATCTCCGAACTACTGAGATATTTTACAGTTGTTTTGTATATTTTTACACTCATTCTTATCAAAAATCCAAAATCAGCCATTATCTTTGTTCAAATCACAAAAAAACACATCATGAAACATTTATTTCTATTATTTCTTTTGATCCCTGTGACACTTTTTGCACAGGTCGACAAAAAATATTTAGCCGGTGCTGTGCCTGTTGTCGATGACAGAGTTGTTTTCACCGAAGAACTGAACCTCCCGGGACGTTCTCAAAATGACATATTCGCCACTTTGTTACAATGGGCGACTACCCGTTTTATAACCACCGAAGAGCTGCAAAGCCGGATACTTTACTCCGATCAGGATAAAGGACAAATCGCCTGCATGGGACAGGAATACCTGGTATTCACCAATAAAGCTCTATCGCTCGACCGGGCTGTAATCAATTACCAAATGTTCATCACCTGCAAACCGGGGAAATGCGAATTAAAAGTTACTGCTATCCGTTATCAGTATAACCGGGGCACTGCCGGTCAGGAAATAATTCCGGCCGAAGAGCAGATTACCGATCAGCATACACTGAATAAAACGCAGACTAAACTGATCAAGTCTACCGGGAAATTCCGGATCCATACCATCGATCTGGTAGATAAATTATTTGCCGATGCAGCAGCGGCTGTCGGAGCGACACAGGTAAGTGCTCCCGTCGCCACCCAAACACCGGCCGTACCCCGGGTTCCTGTCACTTCGACTACCGTACAAGCACCGGACAATACCATTACGCCGGCCAACCTGGAAGGTTACCGTCAGATCAGTCCCGATAAAATCCCCGGAAATATCTATAAAATGTTGTCGGAAAACTGGATGCTGATCACAGCCGGTAATGACGCCCAATACAATATGATGACTGCCAGCTGGGGCGGCCTGGGACATATGTACAACAAACCGGTTGCTTTCTGCTTTATCAACCCGACGCGGTACACCTATCAGCTGATGGAAAACAACGACCCTTACACCTTGAGTTTCTACACCGAAACGTATCGGGACATCCTCAACTATTGCGGTACAAACAGTGGAAGAGACAAAGACAAAGTGAAAGAAGCCGGCCTGACACCTATCACAACCCCTTCGGGCAGTAAGGCATTCTCAGAAGCCTGGATGATTATCGAATGCCGTAAAATGGTTTCTCAATCGCTGATCCCTGAAGCATTACACGATTCCCAGGCCAAAGAAAAATGGGGAACGCAATTACACAAAATGTATATCGGAGAAATTCTGAATGTCTGGGTTAAATAACAACGAATTCCGGCTTCATCAATTCAGTGTTGAAGTCTGTGATATTATCCGACAAATTCCCGCCGGCAAGGTACTGACCTATGGTCAGATTGCCCGTCTGGCGGGATTTTCAAATTATTCCCGTTGGGTGGGTAAAGTCCTGTCACACCATCCGGGCACAGCGGCCCTACCTTGTCATCGGGTGGTCAACAGCCAAGGACGGACAGCTCCTCACTGGCCCGGACAAAAAAGCTTACTTGCCGCAGAAGGAATCACTTTTCAACCGAATGGTCGTGTCGATCTGAAACGGCATCTCTGGTTGTCTATTCCTTCTTAGCTTTTTTTCCTGACCGGAATATCAGGTGTTCCAATATCAATACCGTAATGACCCCCATGACAAATCCATTTCCCACGATAGGCCGGATCAGAGCAGGAATACTATTCAATGCTTCGTCGGGAGCAAAAGATAATAATAAAGCGACCATCAATGAAAACCCGACCACAATCCCTCCGTCGAAACCGTCGACCGCCTTTTCCCGGATCATCATTTGCATACCGGCCGACAACTGCGAAGCCATCAGATAAAGCAAAACCGCCCCCATAACCACTCCGGGAATGGCATTCAGACATTCGATAAAACCCGGAAAAAATGCACAGACAACCAATCCGATACCGGCCGGTATCAGCGGGAAACGGGAAGCACAACCTGTTGCAGCGATAATCCCCGGACTCATAGAATAATCTACCGGTCCGACAATCCCTAATGCCCCCGATACCACATTAGCCAAACCCGTGATGCCCACTCCGCGGGTAGTACGGCGTTCCATATGATCGGCACCGATCATCCGGCCTACGGCCTGAATAGAACCCAATTCGTTTACAATCAGCGCAATAAAACAAAAAAAGAAAGATAATACCGCTCCCAAATCGAATTTCCAGGGCCATAATCCGAAATACCCCTCATGCCCGGCTTGTATCCCTTCTGTTTCGGGGAATCCCATCACACTATAATACACCATACTTCCAACCAGAATCCCACCCAAAACCACAATGGATTTCCAAATTCCTTTCAATAATTTATTGGCCAAAATCATTGCCAAAGCCAATAACAAAGCAAAAAACAAATGGAACAAGACAGACGAATTTCCTGCAAAAATCAAACGGAGGATCACCGGGGACAGAGTAAAAGCAATCAGACACAGAATCACAACAATGATCCGGGGAGTAAATACGGCTTGTAAACGGGACAATAAACCGGAAAAAGCCAGCAAAGTGAGTATTCCACCTCCGATCATCAGCGAAGTATAGATACCTTCGACCCCTATCGAAACCGTCGCAAGGATCCCGATCAGTAACACCGAAGCCGGTCCGATGACTAAAGGCAGCCGATGTCCCCACAACATCTGGACAATCATAGCCAATCCCATGATTCCGAACAGCTTCTGCATATAAAAAATCTGTTCGACCTGATCCGTGTAATGCAAACGGGCTACAATAATCCCGATAATCACCACACAAGGAATAGAAACAATCCACCATTGCAGTCCATACATCAACATCGGGAAAAATCCCGGCCTATCGTTCAAATTAAATTTCATCCTACAAAAAATAAAAATTATCGTCTGTAAATTTACTATTTAAAACCCACAATAACAACAAAAGTATCCCCCACTCTGTATCATCGCCCGGAAACATTAAGAAGATGAAATTTTCATTTTGAAGTATATCCGTATTTACCGGAAAAAAGTCCCGGACATCGCCATTGGCCGGACTAAAAAACAATCGGGCTGTAATAAACAGACATAACATACAAAAGAAAAAATTGCGATCTTTGCACTGTTTTTTCAGAGAAGCAATATGGAACTAAAGACTATTTTAAAAAAATACCCGGTCTTCATCCTCGGGCTGTATTTCCTGTCCCTGGGTATTGTGCTGATCGTACGTTCTGCACTGGGGACTACCCCCATTTCCAGTATAAACTATGTCCTCAGCATCAACAGTGCGCTTTCGCTGGGCACGTGGACCTTTCTTTTCAACCTGCTGCTGATCGCCGGGCAATTCTGGCTCATCCGGGACCGCTACAGCCGCCGGGACATCCTCGAAATCCTGCTGCAGATTCCTTTCTCTTTCCTGTTTGCAGCCTTCATCGACTTTAATATGATGTTCACCGGACAGTTACATCCTGGCAGTTATGGACTGTCGGTCGCCCTGCTCCTGACCGGATGTGTCGTGCAATCCATCGGCGTCGTGCTCGAAATCAAGCCCCGGGTGGCTATGATGAGTGCCGAAGCCTTCGTAAAATATGCTTCCCAGCGTTACAACCGGGAATTCGGAAAATTCAAAGTCTGCTTCGACGTCACTTTAGTCACCCTGGCCGCAGTCCTCTCCTTCCTCCTCAGCCAACGCATCGAGGGCATACGCGAAGGATCGCTCATCGCCGCCTGTATCACCGGCTACATCGTCACTTTCCTCAACCGCCGGATCATCACCCGCAAAACACTTTACAATCTGCTGCCCATCCTTCAAAAAAAGACCTCCCGGAACGGATGATGCTGCCTCCCTCCTCGGAAAGACTGCATTTCAAACGACCATCAGTTTCCGTATATTCCGACCAATAGCTCCCAGACATGAAACTTTGCGTCTTTTCGCATTCACAGCTAGTTTTCAATTCTCATCAGATATACAGCTTTCATACCTCATCTTAGTCAATACAATGTTTTCTTATCACAATTCACTAAGATTATAAACCAATATAAACGAAGTTTTATCTTAAAGCAGAAATTACATTATTTTTGCATCGGTAAATGCGAATCCGATAGTTGCGCTTTCTATTCAGCAATCAATTAAAGGTAAACTGAAAATAAGCTATTTAAAAATAATTATAAAACAGCCATTCCCGTTGTAATGAAAACCGATATAATACCTTATCAAAAAATGACAGCAGAAGCCATATTATATAAAGAAAACGATCCCCTCCTGCGATATGCTATTTATAAAGCATACAAATATCGATGTGCATACACAGGTAAATTTCTTTACGATTACTCATCCATACATCTTGATCATATTATACCACAGGATACTGCCCCTGAAGTACTTCAGGAAAAAATACGGAAATATCATTTAGCAGACGATTTCACTATTGATAGTCTGGAAAATATTTTACCAACCAAATCTTTGCATAATAACAGTCAGAAAAACCGGCATCCGTTCAGTGAACCTGCCGAACGATTTTTTTTGGAATATGCACAACGTGAAAAATGGAAAATCGAACGAGAATATAAAATCTTGAAAAAACAATTTGAACTTTCAAAATTGAAAGTATTTGCTGAAGCTCAACTTGTGGAATTCAATTTATTACCTCCGGAGGTATACAAGGCAAGCAGGAAAGTTACAAACTCGCTTTCAATACATAATCATTTCTGGCGGTCAACAGAAAATATAGCACTTAATGGTTTCCTGCCCTCGAAATTGAAGGAAGAGGGAAGTTGTGTTATTTCTTTTTGTAACCGGACAATCATGATCACTCTGGATCATAAGACCATTCTTCAACTCATAAACAAACTGGAAACATATTCTCTGAATGATATTATACTTCGGGGACATTCCTATCAGAACACGAAGACATTCGTAGTACTAGGTAACAATGCAGTCCATTTAGAAAATGCAGTTTATGAAGAATTGCTCGATATTCTTCAGGATTATTTAAAAGTGTATTCGGAAGAATACAGCAAATTCCAAAAGTATATCGGGGCAGAAAATTTTTCTTTTTACAAAGATACCAATGATTATATGTTATTGGAAACAAGCCGGGAGAATTGGCGTAAGTTAATCCAATACGCCAGGAAATTCGATACAGAGCAAGGAACAACATCAGAATATTGTTTCAATTCCAATGATCATCATCTTTTAGCCATTTCAGCACAAAACAATATAAAGTTCCGTCTTTTACCAGCTAATTCTATCAAAAACGAAGATTCATTTTTATTCCCCGATGATCAATTATGCATTTTATGGGAAATACCCGATACCGGAAGCAGAAAAGCCATCGAAACAGGAGATGTATGGACTGCACAGCAGACTTATGAATGGCTGCAAAAGTTACTTCAGCAATTTACAGACGAAAGCCCGGATGCCGATCAAGCCGTTCCCGGCAAACAGAGATTTTTCAGGAAAATGCTGGATTTCTTTTTTAAATAGATATTCCCAAAGTCCTATTAAAAAAACGCTTGACAAGGGGGGTACATGACCAACTACAATTTCAATTCTATCAAGTTCAATTTAGAATATGGTCTTGGAGGAAAACCTGTTAGCCGCGGCTTATTTCAATTCTACCAGTTCTCATTAATCCCCTGCCAGGCAACCAAAATCACCTGGCAGGAACTGTTTCTATGCGCCTTATTGATTCTCATAATCAAACGCCATCATCATATCCGTCAGCTTCTTCTCCGCTTCTTCCAAAGCAGTTGCCCTTTCATTCACCGTAACCACATAACTCGCACAGGGTAACGTCACAAACACTTCGGCCCCTGCTGTCTCGTCAATGATTAATTTCGCTTTGGGCTTGTCGCCTTCTTCAATCAGCTTGGTCCGGATGGCCCCGGCAATATGGTTTGCATTATCACTTACAGCAAGCGCCAATGTCTCCATCAGACTAAAAGTACGGGCCTGATTGGAAGTAATCCGCCAATTGATCAAAGCATTTGCCAATACAGGAATGATCTTTTCTCTTTCAGCCTTCGGCATGACCAGACATTCTCCGAAAACATTTTTCGATTTCACCCACCCTTCAGCTTCCAGGGCAGTAATCATCTCCGGGGACAATTCCGGTTCATGCTGATTGGTGGTAACGCAAAATAAAGCCCTCAAATCAATAGCCATGTCAGCAACAAACAAACCTGTTGCCCGGGTATTGTCAGGAATCCAAATCCGTTTGGTTAAAGTACGGTTGTTATTCTGCAAATATGCCTCTATTTCTTCCTTTGTCATTAAACGGTCACTACCCTCTATCCGTACATTAACCGGATGCCACTCAGGCCGGTCACTACGGTCAAAGGTGATATTCTCTTTATCCCGTTCGAGGCCTCCCAATAAAGGATGAATGGGACGCATCGCAGATACCGACAAAGGACTCCGGCGTTTTAAAGCAACCATATCCTTTCCAGCCCGCATCCAGCCTCCAATCAACTGGTCGATATACCTGGGATCACAGGGAGCCCAGGTTTCTTTATTTTCCAGACCATCTTTTTTCGTTATATTATAATTAAAAGTAATTGGAGCCATCGGTACGTTCAGATCATCGGTCAAAGTTGTCAGGATACAACGTTTTATTTGCTGCCCGCTTGAATAAGGCACCATCCGGTTAAATAAAGGATCAAAATAGGCTTTCTGTCCTTCCTGCACACAGAATACAGTATGTTCTGCATGTTTCAGTGTTCTGATGTAAATGTATGGTTTCATTGGATTACAATTTTATTGATTACAAACTATCGCATAATTAAACCGGACTAAAGTCAAAAAATAAGGAATATTATCCACTGGCATTGAATGAATAAGTTTTCCGATATCCTCTGCAAATTTTATATCAGGAATTTGAGGAATAATTTGCTGCAATTCATTCAGAAAAATCATTCGGGAATTAGTTTCCAATATCTTATTCACTTGATTCCTCCTTGTCATGTTACTTTTTTTATCCCCAAGTACATAGGTATGTAACATTTGAGCAATTTCCCGGGATTTTTCCCACAAATCTTCATTATTCAACATAGCTAATATCCAAATTATGTAAGTATAAAAATTAATTCGTTTTTCTTCATTTTCAGCGTCATATACCGGAATCTTTCCTTTCATCATATATTCTTTCAGGCCTTTGGGTTCTAATGCCGACACTCCAATCATCCCCATCTGGCATGAACGTAAAAATCCATAGGCTGTACCGAACAAATGCTCTGCTTTTTTTGCATTCCTCATACCGAATAATTTGATATAAAGCTCCACGGTCCTTCGGATTTCAGTCAACACAAAAGGAATAAAACCGACCGTGATGTTGGTTTGTCCCAAACTATACACATACCCCATCATCCGTACATCCTTGATCTCCCGTGCAATTGCCATCAGAACATCGGTCCAGCTCCGGGTAACCACTTCATAACCGTCCTCTTTTGCAGCAAAAGGCTGGAAACCGATCAAAGGTTCATCCTCTATAAAATGATCACTAAAATAATGAGCCAACCACTGTCCGTTCCAGGTATTGATCTGGTTTCCCCTTAATCCCTGCATTCGTTCCAGATATTCCCGGTAAATCCGCCACCCTTCAAAGAGGGCCATTAAAATCTGTTCCTGCTCAAAAAGAATAGACAAGCCTCCCTGAACTCCTACCCCAAAACCACTTCCAATCCAGGACAAATAAACATCTTCGCGGGATACGGGTAATTTCAGATTCGTGATCTGTCCGGAAGTAGTCGCAGTCGAATCCAAAGAGGGGAAACCGATAGCAATACTGGCATCTGCCTCATCCCTTTCAATCTTTTCCTGCAAAATCCTTAACTTTTCCCGTCTTTCAGCAGCCGTAAGACATTTTCCTTTCTTTATTCCCTGTACAAAAGGTGAATTGGTCACCCATTGCATATACTTTTCATGATCGAAAAACAAAGGGAAATACTTGCCATACGTGCTGGATTTTTCTTTACAATCAAACGTACTAAAATGTCTCTGTCCGGTTTCTCTGCTGCAAATTCTTTTAAAGAAACTCGACCTCTTTTATAAAGCTCCACTTCTGTGTCCATTGCTAAAAACATTGTGAGCACATCAGAAAATCCATATCTGCCAAAAATACTTCCGCCTACTGTAGCGCGATTTCGAAACTGTACTCCTACAATATGGCGAAGACTTTCTTTCATAGCGCCATTTGTATACTTTGCCAGACCTTTATGTATTTCCAAATCTCTTAGTGGTGTCATGGCGCCGATTTGAAATTCCTCTTCTGTCTCTGTGATTTCATTAAGTCCCAGCCCTGATAAGTCAATGGCTGTACCCACATTTCTGTTTCCCATTTTCAGCCAGAGCATTCCTCCTAATATACATGAGGATTTCTTCTGGTTCAACTTATATGCTTCTTCCAAACTCTCCGGTCTTATATAATTTTTAATTTTTAACATATCTACTCCTTCATTACCATAGAACGTCCTATTACACATTAAAAAAGATTGTGCTGTTGCACAATTTCCTATGAAATAAAAAGCACTGCCTGCGCAGTGCTCCCCTTGTTGTGTTCCTATGAATTTAGTATAACACAGGCTTTTTATGAGAAGCAAGCTTTTTCTCTTTTCTTTTTCTCTAATTCGTATTAAAATCAAGGTACAGATAACCATGAAGGAGAAGAGAAATGAAACATCAAACAGACTTAGGAAAAGACCGAATTCCCATTCTGGTTCTAAAACTGGCAATTCCATCTATGATTGCACAATTTGTTACTGTTCTATACAGTATCATTGACCGAATGTTTATCGGAAACATCAAAGAAATCGGAGATGCAGCCCTTGCCGGCGTAGGTGTGTGCGGTCCTATTGTTACACTTTTGACCTCTTTTGGTACACTTATTGGTTTAGGTGGTTCCATTTTAATGTCCATGCGTATGGGCGCCGGAAGGAAAAAGCAGGCAGAATCTATTCTAGCCCACAGCTTTGCTATGCTGGTTCTTTTTTCTGCCGTACTGACTATATTATTTCTAGTAAGTAAAAAATATCTGCTGAACTGGTTTGGCGCAAGCTCTGTAACCTTCCCCTATGCAAATACTTATCTTACCATTTATACTGCCGGAACGTTTTTTGCCCTTATGGCTATCGGGCTAAATTATTTTATTACCTGTCAGGGATTTCCTGCTATAGGAATGCTTACCGTTTTAATCGGCGCTGTTACCAATATTGTACTGGACCCTATCTTCATTTTCTTACTGGATATGAAGGTTGCCGGAGCTGCTATTGCCACTGTTATCGCACAATTTGCATCTTGCACTTTTGCCTTTTTGTTTTTAATTGGCAAAAAAGTACCCATTAAAATTACATTGCTGAAAAAGCAATCGTTTTCACCTGTGATTGTGCAAAAAATTCTAACACTGGGAATTTCTCCTTTTCTGATACTTGCTACTGACAGTGTCATCATCATTGTCATGAACTCTGTTCTGCAAAAATTCGGTGGTCCTTCAGAAGGAGATATTTTAATCACCTGTGCAACCATTGTTCAAAGCTTTATGATGCTGATTACCGGCCCTATGCTGGGAATTTCCAGTGGTACACAGGCAATCCTGAGTTATAATTACGGAGCAAAAGAAATTAAACGAGTAAAAAAAGCAGAAAAATATATTTTAATTCTCTGCCTTTGCTTTACTACCTTAATGTTTATACTTTCCCGTATTGTACCTCAGTATTTCATCCACATTTTCACAAAAGACCCTCTACAGCTTGAGCTCTGTACATGGGGAATTGGAGTATTTACTTTAATGATTATTCCACTTAGTTTTCAATATGTATTTGTGGATGGTTTAACAGCTCTTGGAAGAAGCAAGACAGCTTTATTCCTTTCTCTTGCCAGAAAGGGAGATTATATGCTTTTCACCATCCTTCTTCCTATTTTCTTCGGCGCACGAAGTGCTTTCTATGCACAGCCTATTGCAGATGGAATTGCCGCTGTTATGGCAACAGCAGGCTTTCTTCTGGTATTTAACAAACACTTAGAAAAACGCGCAAATTCATAACACAGGAGGTATTGTTTATGAAAAAATTTTTACTTGTATTACTTGCATCAGTAACTGCCCTGTCTTTCGCAGGATGTACAAAAGAGGAGAACTCTCAAGAAGCTGAAGAAGCCGAACTTGACGCAGTATCTTCCTCTTTGAGCGGAACTTTAATCACCTACACCGGCACAGAAATATCTATTGAAACTTCTGAAGGTAAAAAATTATCCTTCGATAACTGCGAAAAAGCACAGCTTGATTTAGAAAACGGAATTATTCCCGGAAATGAAATAACACTTATGTATGTAGGTGCCATTGAAGATACCGATACCAGTAAGGTAAAAATAAGAAAAATCACTACCACCGACGACAATTCCAGTGTTCTGGCTCTGGCAAAAAAAGCAGAAGAAAGTATTCCTAACAGTACCGGCTCTCCTGTCCTCTTAGAAGAAGACGACAAAGAGGACGATGTCGATGAAAAACCGGAAGATAAAAAGCAAGAAGATGAGAAACAGGAAGATAAAAAAGAAAAGCCTGATGAAAAAGTCCCTCCAAAAGAAAATGATAAAAAAGACGACAAGGAAGATGACAAGAAAGACGATACAGATGACAGCGAATTTCCTGTTGGTGGCTCCAGAGAAACTACCATCGCAAGCAGTGTATATGTTCGCTCCGAACCGAAAAGCGGTTCTGAAGTCCTTGGAACTTTACATACGGATGCTGCCGTAACGATTACTAACATAGACGGAAGCGGCTGGTATGAAGTCGATTTCGAAGGACAGAAAGGATATATCTGGAAAGATTATGTAAACTAAAAAGGTAAGAACCTCTCACAGAACATCAGGCATGAAAAATGCTGATTTCTATGAGAGGTTCTTACTTTCAAGATTTAGAGTCTAAAAACCGATATTAGCCGACTGCCCCTTGTTTTTTTGTAAGTATACCATCTTCCATTTCGTAAACTTCATCACACAATACTTCTATATCTTCACGATTATGACTTGTCAAAAGAATTAATTTCCCCTCCGATTTCATCTGTAAAAACAGTTCCCTCATTTCCTGCACTCCGTTCTTATCTAAGCCGTTCATTGGCTCGTCTAAAATCAGAATATCCGGTTTTTCCATAATCGCCTGTGCTATCCCTAAACGTTGGCGCATTCCGAGAGAATATTTACCTACATGTTTTTTATCCGCTGAATCTAAACCAACCAATGACATAGACTCTTTAATTTCTTCATCATCTATATTTTTCTGTATGGAAGCCAGATATTTCAAATTTTTATATCCGGAATAATTCATCAGAAATCCCGGTGTTTCAATAATAAACCCAAGCTTCTGGGGAAAATCAATATCTTGTCCGACAATTTTATTATTCACAGAAACAGTACCTGCTGTCGGTCTCAAAAAACCACAAATACATTTCAATAAAATTGTTTTGCCCGAACCATTTCTTCCGATAATTCCATAAATATTTCCTTTAGAAAATTTTACATTTACATTCTTTAATACCGACTGATTTTTAAATCGCTTATCAAGATTTTCTACTACTATCGTTGCTTCTGTATCCATTTTACCTCCAACTTCTGTAACCAGTTTTCTGCCTTTTCTCTATAATTTACTAAAATACTTAAAACGCTCAAAACAAAAATGCCTATTATAAAAAATGCAATTCCATACTGAAATGTAATATGATACTTTAGATTATATCCTGCATAAGCATTTATTTGCGCCAACGTAATCGGAGAAAAACGATTGGCCCAAGGCATCCAGTCATTTGAAATACAAATATCAAGCAATACAAAAAAAGCTCCGACGCAAGTTCCCACTGCTTTCCCTGTCAGTTTATTCAAGAAATATATCATTAATCCTAACCAGCTTACGCAGCACCATTCCAGCAATACGCTTACAGCCAAAGCAAATATCGGACTATAATTACTAATCATATATTCTGTTACAGAAAAC
>ENA-ORSR01001982-ORSR01001982.1-human-gut-metagenome-genome-assembly--contig:-NODE-1982-length-12561-cov-7.676075_pt1 | contig 12561 bp, 16 predicted proteins | sample MGYA00241901_ERZ509166 | MGnify/ENA primary metagenome ERZ509166 (study PRJEB26280, sample SAMEA2338860) | human gut metagenome | biome: human gut; feature: human-associated habitat; material: faeces... | reverse complement strand
GTGCCTTGCATTGAGCCGGTGACAGGTACACATCCCTCCGGATTTAAATCCACGCGGGGGAGACGGCAGCGGCTGCGGCTGCCTCATCGCCATCGCGGTGGTGGTCGTGCTGGTGCTCCTCGCCATGGGAAGCTGAATCAATCCCCGCAGGTGAAACACAGGTTTTGCCTGTATGGATTTTTTGAATCTGCTTGTAGAAAACGGTGGTCTGTGGTAGGATGGAACCAAAGAAAAACAGGAGGGCTACTATATGGTTTTACTGGTCGTGGATACACAGAAAGGTATCGTGGACGAACGCCTGTATGCGTTTGAAAAGTTTGTCAGCAACATCAAGGAGCTGATACGTACTGCCCGCGAACAGGGAATTGAGGTCATCTATGTTCAGCATGATGATGGGCCCGGTACTGGTTTCTCCATCGGGGATGATGAGTTTGATATCTATTCTGAGTTTGCACCACTGCAGACCGAAAAACGGTTCGTCAAGACTGTATGCAACGCTTTCAAAAAAGAGAGCGGATTGCTGGAATATCTGACCGCAAAGGGCGAAAAAGATGTGATGGTCTGCGGCATCATGACCGACTTCTGCATCAATGCAACGATAGAAGCAGGCTTTGAGCACGATTTTCATATGATCGTCCCTGCCTATGCAAATTCCACGCAGGACAACGAGTACATGACAGGAGAGCAGAGCTACCGCTATTATAATGAATTCCTCTGGCCGGAGTGCTATGCCGAATGCGTGCCCATGGATAAGGCGCTGGAGCTGCTCAAAAAGTGAGGAATAACGCAATGTCATCGCTGAAGAATCCCTTTGGAGAAAAGGAAGGAAAACTTATACTGATTTCAGATATTTCCCCAGAGGAAAATGGAAAAAAATGCGGTTGTATCTGCCCACTTTGCAAAGGTGATTTTCAGGCAAAAAACAAGGGGACGATTCGACAACCACATTTTGCACATCTTGGAAAACCATGCAATGAAACGATTGCCTTTATGACAGCTCTTTATAAGTTTTTTAGGCAGAGCATTGAGTCGAGTGGAACATTTTGCCCACCATCTGTTTATGCAAATTTTAGTGGACTTGCAGCAAACCAACGAGCTTGGCTAAGTACAATTCGGACATATACTACTTTTTCGACGATTCAATTAGACGAAGCAGAAGCTGTATTAGAATCTCGCCCATTTGAAGTGGAAAAATGTGAGGTTATCTATAAAAAAGAACTACCCGAAACACTTCTATTGACCGCAAGAGGAAAACAGAGAAAACTTGCGGTTATCGTTGTTCCACCGGCAACAATTTGTAAAGAACAACAGGTTCCTCGGCCATATAACCAGTTACCAACACTTGCAATCTATATCGACAAAAATGTAAATTTCTATGAGCTACACAGCGAACAACTCATAAAGAAGATTGAAAAACTCGATTTCCGGACGGAGTGGATTAAAAATGACAAGCTGAAACGACTGGAAGATGAATGGCTGGAACGAAAACTACAAGAACATCAACTTGAATATGAAAAAATAAAAGAGCGGCAGAAAGATGTTCAAAAGAAGCTGAATGAAAAAATGGAACCGGTTGACCAGAAAAGAAATTCAGCAGGATTGACAGAAGAACGTTGGCATACCTGCGTAAGGTGTCACAAGCGCAAACCGGAGAGTGAGTTGGTGTATTATCAACATGGTCGTGATGATGACGAAGCGATTTGTAGAGAATGCTCTCAAAAGAAGAACAGAGAAATTGAACGGTCGTTTATTGATTCAGGTATGCTTAAGTTTAAGAAGCAAAAGGAAGGATAGAATATGATTTCTGAAGAATTCAAAAATCAGATTCAAGTGGTGCAGGGGGACATCACCAAGCTGGACTGTGACTGCATCGTGAATGCGGCGAACCGCAGCCTGTTGGGCGGCGGTGGCGTGGATGGGGCCATCCACCGGGCAGCCGGACCGGAGCTGCTTGCTGAGTGCCGCGCCCTGCACGGCTGCCGCACCGGTGAAGCGAAAATCACCAAGGGCTACCGGCTGAAGGCAAAGCACATCATCCATACGGTGGGTCCCATTTACTCCGGCACCCCGGAGGATGCCGTGCAGTTGGCAGACTGCTACCGCAATTCGCTGGAGCTGGCAAAGTCCTACGATATCCACAGCATCGCCTTCCCGGCAATCTCTGCCGGTGCTTATGGCTACCCGCTGGATGCCGCCACCCAAATTGCGGTGGATACAGTGGCTGATTGGCTGCAAAGCCACGCCGACTACGATATGAAGGTCATCTTCTGCTGCTTTGACGCCCGGACGGCGCAGGCGTATCAGACAAAAATGGAGTAAACATTGAAATACAGAGAGATCGCGGACGGCATTTTTCTTGACCGCCCCAACCGGTTTATTGCCCATGTAGATGTGAACGGTGCGGTGGAAACCGTCCATGTCAAAAACACCGGACGGTGCAGGGAACTGCTGCTGCCCGGTGCGGCGGTGCGTCTGGAAGTGTCGGACAACCCGAAACGCAAGACAAAATACGACCTTGTATCGGTATACAAGCAGGAACTTGGCTGGGTCAACATGGACAGTCAGGCACCCAACAAGGTGGTAGGAGAATGGCTTTCAAAGCAGGAGTTTGACCTTGTCAGGCCGGAGTTTGCTTATGGCAAATCCCGCATCGATTTTTACATGGAAAAGGGCGAACAGAAGTACCTGTTGGAGGTCAAAGGCTGCACACTGGAAGTGGGCGGCATCGGTTATTTTCCGGATGCCCCCACCGAACGGGGCGTGAAGCACTTGCATGAACTGGCACAAGCGCAGCGGGCAGGGTATCGGTGCGCAGTGGCCTTTGTGATTCAGATGGAAGGTGTCACCGAGGTGAGGCCGAATGTTGGTACACAGCCGGAATTTGGCACAGCGCTGGCCGAAGCAAAAGCCGCAGGCGTGAGGGTGCTGTTCCTGCTTTGCCATGTGGGGCGTGACAGTCTGGAAATTGTGGAGCAGCGGGAAGCACAAGAATGAGATGGGACGAAAAAACCGTGTGAAGGAGAAACCACCATGCCTTTTCTGATGATCCGCAACGACATCACCAAGGTGGCAGCGGATGCCATTGTCAACCCGGCCAACCGGAACCTTTTGCAGGGCAGCGGCACCAGCCGTGCCATCTATCAGGCGGCAGGGGAGCAGGAGCTGACCGCTGCCTGTGAAGCCATCGGGCACTGCGATTTGGGCAGGGCGGCGTGCACTCCGGCGTTCGGACTGCCCGCAAAGTATATCTTCCATGCGGTGTGTCCGGCGTGGCAGGGCGGCGGCTTTGGCGAAGCGGAACAATTGGCCGGTGCGTACCATTCTGCGCTGGAATTGGCAGCGGAATATCACTGTGAGAGCGTGGCCTTTCCGCTGCTGTCCAGCGGAAACTACGGCTACCCCAAGGAGCAGGCCTTCCGTATTGCGGCGGACACCATCACACAGTACGTTATGGAGCACGACCTGACCGTGTATCTTGTGCTCTACGACCGGCATTCGCTGGCGGTGAGCCGCAAGCTGTTCGCCTCGGTGGAGGAGTACATCGACGACCACTATGTAGCCCAGAACGATGAAAGCTATGAGTTTGACCGTCGGCGCAGAGAATTGACAGAGCGTCGGCGAAGGTTGGAGGAAGATGCTGCCCCGCCGATGATTGGGGCAGCTCCGGCATCTGCCGCCGCTCCCGTGGCAGCCCGCAGCCTGGAAAACCTAATGAATAACCTGGGCGAGAGCTTCACCACCCGGCTGCTGCGGCTCATTGATGAGCGTGGGCTGAAGGACTCCACCGTGTACAAGCAGTCCAACATCTCCCGGCAGCATTTCTCCAAGATCCAGTGCAACCGGGACTACAACCCCAAAAAGAAGACCGTGCTTGCCTTTGCGGTGGGGCTGCATCTGTCGGAGGATGAGACCATCGACCTGCTCAAAAGTGCAGGCTACGCCTTCTCCGATGGTTCCAAACGGGATTGGATCGTGCGGTACTGTCTGGAACAGAAAATCTATAATATCAATCAGGTCAACACGCTGCTGTTTCAATGGGAGCAGGAATTGTTGGGTGCGTGATTTGTCGCCTGCCCGTTGACCTTTTGCCCTCCGGTTTGTGGTATCCTCTTATCAGAAAGAAGGAACACCACAGATACGGAGGGTATTTTATGTTAGGAGCAATTTTGGGCGATATGGTCGGCAGTCCGTTTGAATTCGACCACAACAATTACAAGCACAAGGACTTCCCCCTGCTGAGCGAAAGATCGCACTTTACCGATGATACGGTCATGTCGATTGCAGTGGCAGTTGGGCTGATTGACGGTAAGGGACTGCCAGAAAGGACATTTGGCGCAGTGCGGCATGAAATGCAGTGCTGGGGCAGGGCATATCCCCACGCCGGTTACGGCGGGATGTTCCGCCGGTGGCTGCGTGCGGAGCATCCGCAGCCCTACGGCAGCTTTGGCAATGGCTCTGCCATGCGGGTGGCTGCGGCTGGCTGGCTGTTCGACACGCTGGACAAAACGCTGGAAATGGCAAAGGTGACTGCCGAAGTCACCCACAACCACCCGGAGGGCATCAAGGGCGCACAGGCCACGGCGGCAGCGATTTTTCTGGCACGCACCGGTCACAGCAAGTCGGAGATCCGGCAGTATGTGGAGCAGACCTTCGGCTACGATTTAAGCCGCACCTGCGATGAGATTCGTCCGGGTTATCGCCATGTGGAGACCTGTCAACAGACCGTGCCGGAGGCCGTCATCGCCTTTTTGGAAAGCAATAGCTTTGAAGATGCGCTCCGCACTGCGGTCTCCCTCGGCGGCGACAGCGACACCCTTGCCTGCATCACCGGCGGGATTGCCGAAGCCTTTTACGGGATGCCGCCCGAATTGAAGAAGGAGACCTTGAAGCGTCTGCCGGAGGATCTGCGGGCAGCGTATGAGCTGTTCCGGCAGAACCTTGAATACAAAATGGGGAGCTGACGGTGTTGAGAGAAAACTGTTGCTTAAGTCGATGAATAGAATCTGCCCCCGGAGAGCCGCAACAAGCTCTCCGGGGGCATTTTTGTTTCCCGGTATTTTTCCGCAGCGGCAAGTCCTCGTCAAAACACCGGGTGCCATTCATCCCGGATGCCAATGTCGGAACAAACGATTTTTCCGCACAGAGGTGCAGAAGATTCTGCCACATGCAGGGGCTTATAGCTGTCGAAAGTCACGGTCAGGTCTGCATGAGCGGCCCCCTCGGCGACTTCGCCGGTGTCAGTGTTGATGCCGCTGGGCAGGTCTACAGCCAAAACAAAAGCGCCGCTTTTGTGCAGACGGTTCATCAGCCCGCAGGCGGCAAGACCGGAAGGCCGCAGTTCACCATGGAACCCGGTGCCGTAGAGGGCATCCACAGCAGCATCAAAGCTCTGCGTTTCCAGTACCGGACAGTCGGCGTAGATGTGTACCGGCAGGGAGTGCAGACGCTCAAAATTGTGGATGGCGTCTGCAGTTTTCGGCTCGCCCTCAGCCAGAAGAACGGTCACGTTCCAGCCGTCTTTTGCGGCAGCGCGGGCGATCACGAAGCCATCACCGCCGTTGTTGCCCTTTCCGCAGACCACCAGCAGCCTGCCGGGATGTGGAAACTGCTTTTGCAGCTCGGCGTAAGCGGCCAGTCCGGCGTTTTCCATCATTTGCAGGTAGGGCAGACCGTGGGCATCCCCGGCCCGTTCAATTTCCTTCATCTGCGCAGCCGTCACAATGCGATGTTTCATGTTGGCACCTTCTCTCGAACGCTAAGCAGGGCTCACTCTCTCCAAGGCTCGCTGCCCTCGTTGTGAATCTCGATCTGGCACAGTTTCATGGCAGAAAGCGCTGTGTCATGGGACTGGGGCGTGACGCAGGCACAGCAGGCAGCGTCCACGGAAACATCGCTTTCCGGGAAGGTCGCTTTGCACAGGATGGCATTGGACAGCACGCAGATGCCGGTGCACAGACCCACCAGCTCAATCTCCGGGGTGTCAGAGCCGGCGGCGGTCTTGAGCTTTTCCGTCAGCAAGGTGGAGCCAAAGGTGGGCTTGCAGATAAAGTGGTCTGCGGGTACGCCCTCCAGCGCTTCTGCCACCAGAGGATTCAAGGCGTGCCCTTCGCTGTCGGCGATGCAGTGGGCTACCGGGAGATGACGACCCTCGTTGGTTTCCAGATAGTTGTCCGGGTGGGTATCCTGTGTGACAAAGATCTGCTCCGGGCGGTAGGTGCGGATCTTTTCCAGCACCTTCGGCAGGATGGCTTCGGCCTCTTTTGTGCCCAGCGAGCCGGTGATAAAGTCGTTTTGCATATCCACAACGATCAGAAATTTCATATAGGGTACCTCCCAAGCAGATGTGTCAAGACACCTTTTTCTTCAGTATAACGGATGAGGCAAAAAATGCAAGGGTTTCGTTTGGCAGCGGTGGTTTTTGGCAGAAAAATAGGGCTTCTTCGATGCGGAATCTTTTCTGCGAGGGAAAAGCATGGTATACTGAATCCAAAGTAATAACCCGGGAGGTATACTTATGAAGTGGGGAATCTTAGCGACCGGCACCATTGCCAAAAAGTTTGCATCTACGGTAGAGCAGATGGGCGCAGAGGGGGAGCAGCTTGTTGCCGTGGGGTCACGGCATCTGGAAAGTGCACAGGCGTTTGCACAGCAGTATGGCATTCATCGCTGCTATGACTCCTACGAAGCCCTTGCCGCAGACCCGGAGGTGGAGGCTATCTATGTTGCCACCCCCAACACCCTGCACTACGAAAACTGCAAGCTCTGCCTGGAGCAGGGCAAGCACGTTCTGTGCGAAAAGCCCTTTACCATCGACCCGGAACAGGCGCAGCAGCTGTACCGTCTGGCGGAGGAAAAGCACCTCTTTCTCATGGAGGCATTCTGGATCTGGCTGCTGCCGCTGTACGACCGCCTGCGCCAGCTCCTTGCGGCGGACACCATCGGGGAGCTGAAGCAGATCACCTGTCAGTACGGCTTTGTGGCCTCCGGTGCCCGGAAGGACCGCAAGTTTGATTCCGGTCTGGGCGGCGGTGCGCTGCTGGATATCGGCATCTACAATCTGGGCTTTCTGCGCATCCTCACCGGGCAGGACCCGGAGAAGGTGGAGACCAAAGAGGTGCACATCAACGAGTACGGCACCGACGATTACAGCCGCCTTGTGCTGACCTACCCCGGCGGCTGCAAGGCGGAGTCTGTCCAGACCATCGGGCAGGAGCAGGAGCGCAACGCCCGCATCGTTGGCACCAAGGGCAGCATTTTTCTGTCGGATTTCCAGCACGCCGAGACCATGACGCTGGAAGTGGAGGGCAAAGAGCCGGAGGTCATCCGCTGCCCGGTGGACATCAACGGCTTTGAGTACGAGATCCGGGAGGCAAGCCGCTGCGTCAAGCTGGGGCGTACCGGCAGCGACCGCTACACCCCGCGGGACAGCCTTGCCCTGACACGCCTGATGTACGACACCCGCATGAGCTGGGGCATGAAGTTTGCAGGCGAGGTGTAAGCACACACCTTGCCGCAGAGGGCTTTTTTGCGTGTGGAGACTATGGTATACGGAGAACGATAAATCGGAATCTGAGGGGGAAAGCCCGATGAAAGAAAAAATGTATCACACTTGTTGTGGAACGATTCACTATTGGGCAAGCGTGTCAAACCCGGATGCAATTACGCTTGTTTTTCTGCCGGGATTGACGGCAGACCATAGATTGTTTGATAAACAGATTCAGTATTTCGAGAACAGGTATAATGTTATCGTCTGGGATGCACCGGCACACGCTTCCTCATGGCCGTTTCGGTTTGATTTTGATTTGTTCGATAAGGCAAAATGGCTGAACGATATCTTAAACCAAGAAGGAATTACAAAGCCTGTCGTTATCGGGCAGTCTATGGGCGGATATGTGGGACAGGCGTATGCGCAACTTTACCCAGACAAAATGACAGGCTTTGTCTCCATTGATTCTGCACCGCTGCAACGAAGCTATGTGACGGCAGTTGAGATCTGGCTTTTGAAACGGATGGAACCGGTATATGCTCATTATCCGTGGAAATGGCTTCTGAAATCGGGGTCGGAAGGCGTTGCTACGACTGATTATGGTAGAAATCTCATGCGTGAAATGATGCTGACTTATGACGGCAATCAGAAACGCTATGCACAAATTGCCGGACATGGTTATCGTATTTTGGCAGCGGCCATGGAAAAGGATCTGCCGTATGAAATCAAGTGCTCTGCATTATTGATGTGCGGTACACAAGATCACGCGGGTTCGTGTATACGGTACAACAAAGCATGGCATCGCAATACGAAAATTCCTTTGACGTGGATAGAAGGAGCAGGGCATAATTCCAATACCGACAAGCCTGAACAGGTGAATCGGTTGATAGAAGAATTTGTTGCAAATATTTTATAGCAGACAACTTCCAGTTTACCGGGCAGACAGGCATCTGAATAACACAAAAAAGAGGAAACCGCCATGGTACTTTATTTTACGGGAACCGGCAACAGCCGGTATCTGGCACGGCGCATTGCCGAAGGGCTGGGGATGCCGCTTTACGACCTGAACGCCTGCATCAAGGCAGGGGATGCCGCCCCGGTGCAGACCGGTCGGGATGTGGTGCTGGTCACACCTACCTACGCATGGCGCATCCCCCGGGTGGTGTCGGAGTGGCTGGGCAAGACCGCGCTGACCGGGGCAGAGCGCATCTGGTTTGTGATGGACTGCGGCAGCGAAATTGGCAATGCAGCAGGCTATAATCGGCAGCTTGCGGCGCAAAAGCAGCTGCAGTACATGGGCACAGCCCAGATCATCATGCCGGAAAACTACATTGCCATGTTCAATGCGCCTCAAAAAGAGCAGGCACGGAGCATTGTGGAGCAGACAGAGCCTGCACTTCAGAAGGTGTTGACCCAGCTCAGAGCCGGGCAGGAGCTTCCCCCGCCGAGAGACAACCTCTATGACCGCTTTATGAGCGGTCCGGTGAACCCGGTGTTCTATCGCTTTTTTGTAAAGGCAGACGCTTTCCGGGCAACGGATGCATGTATCGGCTGCGGTAAGTGCGTGGAGCTGTGCCCGCTGAACAACATCCGTCTGGAAAACGGAACGCCGGTCTGGGGCAAAAACTGCACCCACTGCATGGCGTGTATCTGCTACTGCCCCAAAGAGGCCATCGAGTACGGCAAAAAGAGCAAAGGCAAGCCCCGGTATCACTTTGAAGCACTGGAAAAGCAGCAGGACGTGTGAAGGAGAGCGGAAATTAGATGAAGTTTTTATACCTGCATGGGTTGGGACAAAAACCAGACAGTTGGGACAGAGTAATAAAAGAAACGAAGGTCTCGGACAGCAGCGTTTGCTTGAGTTTGGCAGAGATGCTGGAGGGCAAAGCGGCCACTTATGGGGAACTGTATGCTGCATTTTCAGGAGAGTGTGATCAGGAACATGATGAAATCGTCTTGTGCGGGCTTTCTTTGGGTGCTGTTCTGGTACTTAATTATGCGATAGACCATCCGAATAAAGTAAAGGCACTGGTGCTAATTGCAGCACAATATAAAATGCCTGAAAAGCTATTGAAGTTCCAGAATATGCTGTTTCGCTTTATGCCGAATACAATGTTCAAGCAATTTGGCCTCAAAAAAGCTGATGTGATCAGCTTGTGCGGTACGATGACGGAATTGGATTTCACGGATTCATTATGTAAGGTGTCCTGTCCGGCATTGATCGTTTGTGGGGAAAAGGACAACGCAAACAAAAAAGCCTCAAAGGAACTTGCCGGTTATTTGAGCGATTCTCACTTCCATGAACTTTTGAAAGCGGGTCATGAAGCAAACATAGAATCTCCGGAGGAATTGGCAACAGTGTTACAGGAATTTTATGATAATATCGAATAGACTACGATTCATCAAAGAAAGAGGACTATAAAATGAACATCGAGGAACGGGCAGCACAGGCTGCCGCATGGAAAGCTGCCGGACAGTGCAACTGCGCCCAGGCGGTGCTGAAGGCATTTGCGGACAAGCTGCCGGTGGATGCCGACACCCTGATGAAGCTGGGCGCAGGCTATGCCGTCGGCATGGGCTGCATGGAGAGCACCTGCGGCGCACTGATCGGCGCTGTGATGGTGGCGGGCATCGTCACCGACGGCAAGGGCACACCCCGCATTTCCAAGGAATTGCTGCAAAACTTTCAGGAAAAGTGCGGTGCTACCATCTGCAAGGATCTGAAGGGGATAGAAACCGGCGCACCGCTGTGCCCCTGCCCGGAGTGCGTCCGCAACGCCGTGCTGGCATTGGGCGAGATGCTGGGAGAGTAAGACGAAGAAAATCTTGTTTGAAGGAGATATTTTGCGATGGAATACAAACGCTTTGGCAGTAAGATCCTTGTCCGCATCGACAAGGACGAGGAGATCCTTGAAAAAGTAAAGGAGCTTGCTCTGAAGGAAAAGATCCGCCTTGCCGCCGTTCAGGCGCTGGGGGCCACCAACAGCTTTACGGTGGGCGTATACAATGTAGCTGAAAAGAAATACTACGCCAACACCTTCAGCGGCAGCTTTGAGATTGTTTCGCTGACCGGAACCATCAACACCATGAACGGTGAATTTTACACCCATCTGCACATGAGCGCCGGAAACGACAAGGGTGAGGTGTTCGGCGGGCATCTGAACCGGGCGGTGGTCAGCGCCACCTGCGAAATGGTGGTCGATGTTCTGGACGGAACGGTAGACCGTGCGTATGACCCGGTCACCGGGCTGAACCTGTTCAAATTCCAGTCGGTCAAAGAAAATGACTGCGCTGAAAGTGTTTGAGGGTAAGTAAAATGAAGATCCGTAAAGCAGAGGAAAAGGATATTCCCAGACTTCTTGCGCTGCTGGGGCAGGTATTACAGATCCATGCAGAGATCCGCCCGGATATTTTTATCTCCGGCACCACCAAATACACTGTCGGCCAGCTGGCAGAGCTTTTGAAGCAGGAGGATAAACCCATCTATGTTGCGGTGGACGAGGACGATGTGTGTAGGGGCTACGCCTTCTGTCAGCTCAAAGAACAGCCCTTTTCCACCAACATGGTGCCCTTCAAGTCCTTGTTTGTTGATGACCTTTGTGTTGACCGACAGGCACGGGGGCAGCACATCGGAGAAAGTCTGTTTGAATACGTGAAGCAGCAGGCAAAAGAGCTGGGCTGCTATGAGGTGACCCTGAACGTCTGGGCGGGAAACACCCCGGCAGAGCACTTCTACGAAAAGATGGGCATGAAAACAAAGGAACGGCAGATGGAATATATCCTGTGAATGCGGACGCAGGAAGGTGACCCGCTGGTGCGGGCGTTTCTGGCAGATACCGGCATGACGGCGGCACAGATCGACCGGGTGGCTTATCTGGTGGGACACCACCACAGCCCGGAGCAGATCAACGGCATCGACTACCAGATCCTGATCGAAGCGGATTATATCGTCAATGCATCCGAAAGCGGGTACAGCCAGCAGGCGATCCGATCTTTTATGGAACATACCATGAAAACGGCGGCAGGCATCCGACTGACGAAAACGGTGTTTGGAGTATAACAGAAAAACTTGCCGCAAAACGCGAATCCCGCCATTTTGCGGAGCGTTGCGCCTTTTACCCGTATATTTTTCCTACAATCTTTCCTCGTGCTGCGGCAGGCAGAAGCTTGCACAAAAGGCTCAGGAATTTATACTGTGCACCGGCAGCATAAACGACTGCCGGTTTCTTTTTTTCCACAATGCCGGCGATGTACCGTCCGATGCGTGTTGGGTCCATGCCGTTTTGCTCGTCATACTCCATCTGACTGACGCTCCGGGAGATACGCCCGCCGTATTCATCATCGCCGAGAATGCTTTTCTGACGTGCTTTTGTAAACCCGGTGCAGATATCGCCCAATTCTACGACGGTAACATGGATGCCGTAGGGCTTGACTTCGTTTGCCAGTGCATAGGAGTAAGAAGAAACAGCGGCTTTGCTTGCAGAGTAGAAGGTCTGGAACGGAATGTGTGCTACGGCAGCAACAGAGCTGATGTTCACAATATGCCCCTTCCCCTGACGGCGCATGAAGGAGAGAATAAAGACATAGCAAGCAAAATCACTTGAAACGCTTCTGTTATAATGTTACAATATATACTGTATACGTTGGTATATATACTGTTATACTGTTCAAAAAAGCTGCTGACAACCTGACGTGATCAATGCTGCAATGAACTTCTTGAAACCTGTGCAATGGAAATGAAACCGGAATGAGGCCGTCTGGGACGGAGAAAGATTGGGAAATCATGAAAAAATCTGGAATGAGCGAAACCATGCAGACGCTGATACTTTGAAGAAAGAGGATCGTAAAATGAACATTGAGGAACGGGCAGCGCAAGCTGCCGCATGGAAAGCCGCCGGACAGTGCAACTGCGCACAGGCGGTGCTGAAGGCATTTGAGGACAGGCTGCCGGTAGATACCGACACCCTGATGAAGCTGGGCGCAGGCTATGCCGCCGGCATGGGCTGCATGGAAAGTACCTGCGGCGCACTGATCGGCGCTGTGATGGTGGCGGGCGTTGCTACAGACGGCAAGGG
>ENA-ORSR01001981-ORSR01001981.1-human-gut-metagenome-genome-assembly--contig:-NODE-1981-length-12565-cov-3.817746_pt1 | contig 12565 bp, 7 predicted proteins | sample MGYA00241901_ERZ509166 | MGnify/ENA primary metagenome ERZ509166 (study PRJEB26280, sample SAMEA2338860) | human gut metagenome | biome: human gut; feature: human-associated habitat; material: faeces... | reverse complement strand
GGAGATTTTACCCCTCTTAAAATCCTGGTAAGCTTTTCATTTGCCGCCGCAAATCCCAGCCGTATGGCTGCCATTCCAAAGGCTTTGGAAAAAGTTTTCAGCACAATGATATTTTCATAACGTTTGATTTCAGACAGTACCGAACCCTCTGCAAAATCCATATAAGCCTCATCCACCACAACCAGAGCATCCATTTGCTCCACCATCTGCAGAATATCTTCCCTCTTTGCCAGAAGAGATGTTGGGTTACAGGGATTGGAAAAAATCACAACCTTTGCCTTTGTTTCCCTTGCCTTCTCAATAACCTCTTCGGGTAAAATCACCATATCTTCTCCCTTTCCCATTATTTCCACCCTGGCACCTATGGCTCTTCCATAAAATTCATACATGGAAAAATCCGGGGCAATGGTAAGCATGGTATCTCCTTTTTCCAGAAAGTTCAGAAGAATCAGGGAAATCAGTTCGTCCGAACCATTCCCCGCAGTGAGAAATTCTGGTTTCACCTGAAAAAAACTGCCGAATTTTTCGCACAGCTTCTGTGCCATGGGATCTGGGTAACGGTGGAAATCAAGTTCTGATACTGCTTTTCCTACTTCTTCCCGAATAAAATCCGGCAAATCCAGAAAACTCTCATTGGCATCCAGCCGGATTCTAAAATCCCCTGTTACCGGCTCATACACTTCCATATTTTTTAACCGCTCTGGTATTTTGTACATCTTTCCACGCCCTTTCTATCCCCTGTTTTTCACATCTGCTTCTACCTTTTGAATGAACTCCTCTATCTCTGCTTTTCTTAATTTCATACTGGCAATGTTTACAATTAACCGGGCGCTTACAGGACAGATATCTTCCAGGACCTCCAGCCCGTTTTCCTTAAGCGTTGTGCCTGTCTCCACAATATCCACAATGGCATCTGCCAGTCCCAAAACATTGCGGCAATACTCAACCACTGCTAACTGCATACCTAAGCAAATACCAAAGAAAGGAATGTTATTTTTATCGTTTTCATAAATTCTTATTTATATCTATTATCTGATCAAATAATATTAAAATCCTAAATTGACTCCGAAGTTGATTGCATAAGCTCTCGGATAAGCAGAGTAGTCAAGTCCCGGCGTTAAAGCACCGTTACGGATAGACACTTCAGGATCATAACCGGAATAGCCGGAGATTGTCCAAAGATTCTGCCCTGCCACATATACACGGGCATTGCCGATTCCCCACTTCTTAATTACTTTCTTCGGCAAAGTATAACCTAATGTCAGAGTTTTCAGACGCAGGAAAGAACCGTCTTCAATCACACGCGAAGAAACCACTTTATTAGAACTTGAGTTCTTGGCAACCGGAATATCACTATACGGATTTTCCGGAGTCCAACGGTTGGCATAACTTGCATATTGGTTCAAATTACGTGAGTTGTTCACGTTTTCAAAGAACAAACGGTTGGCATTCAAAATATCGTTTCCATAAGACCATTGGAAGAAAATACTCAAGTCGAATCCTTTGTACTCGAAATCATTCGTGAAACCACCCGTATGAATAGGTAAGCCACGTCCGATCATCGTACGGTCGTTGGTATCTATCACACCATCACCATTCAGATCTTTATATTTCGGCATACCCGGCTGTGTATTACTTTCGCTGGAGAAGTAAGGAACACCCGGACGCAACACATACGTATCACCTGATTTGTAGAAATCCTCGTATTTATAAGTACCTTCATACTGATAACCGTACATCATACCCATTGAATAACCCTTCTTGGCAATATAAGTAGGTTGCGTATTGTAGGCCTGGTCGAAATAAGCGGCAGTCAGCAATGATGTCTGGTTTTCAGCCAGTTCCAGCACCTCATTCTTATTGAATGCAATATTGAAGTTAGTACTCCATTTAAAACCGTTTTTCTGGATGTTTACTGTATTCAAAGTAAATTCCACACCCGAGTTACGTACTTTACCCACATTTTTCATTGCACTCTTGAAGCCTGTCGTGTAAGACAAATCGGCATCCAACAGCAGGTCACGGGTAGTCTTCATATACCAGTCAACATTGATCCCGATGCGTTCGTTAAAGAAGCCCAGATCCAAACCGACATTCCATTGTTCTGTTGTTTCCCATTTCAGATCCTTATTTAACAAGGAGATAGGCACCATACCGATACTGTTCAGGTTATTCTCAAACGGATATACACCTGTCTGAACATTATTTGAAGTTGCCTTCAACATTTTCAATAAAGCATACGTTTCATACTCGCCTACACGGTTGTTACCTGTCAACCCCCAGCTTGCACGCAACTTACCGCTAGAGATGACGGATTTATATTTGCTCATGAAATCTTCTTCAGTAAAGTTCCATGCCAAAGAGCCTGAAGGGAAGAAACCGTAACGGTTCTTTTTAGCAAACTTGGAAGAACCATCGACACGGAAAGACGCTGTCGCATAGTACTTCGATTTATAATTATAATTCACACGTCCCAAATAAGACATCATAGACCATGAAGACTTCTCCGAGCTTGTAGTAGCGGGAATACCTTCGCTCATACCTGCCATTCCCATCGATTCATTCGGGATGTTGGTTGTTTTGAAAGAGTAGTATTCATAATCCGAATTCTGCAAGGTAACACCCAGCAAAGAATTAAAGAAGTGTTTCTTCTTTATATTAGTCTGATAAGTCAAGACATTCTCGTTCAACCAAGTCAGCCGTTGATTGCGAACCACCTGCGCATTTACCTTATCTGTTGAAATAGGGCTACCATAACGTGTCTTCGAGTTATTGAAGGTATCATTGTTACGGGCGTCATATGTATAGCCTCCCGACACTTTCAACTTCAGACCTTTAATGAATTCATATTCCACAAATCCGTTCAACTGAAGATTGTTCGTATAATTCTTACGGTATTCATTCTTTAATGACATAATCGGATTGAAACGATAGTCATTCGTCGGCTCTACCGATGAATCGAGTGCGTTATCCATCAATGTGCTCAATGGAACATCCGGTTCAGTCACAGGACGATATCCCCATACACTATAAAACAAGTTATTCATACCACTGGATGAATATAAAGAGGTAGAACTACCTGTCTGGATAGCACGTGAATAGTTGGCTGTTATGCTCATATTCAGTTTACCGCGACGGACTACCGTATTCATACGTGTCTGGAAGCGTTTGTAGTTTGAGTTCAGCACGATACCGTCCTGGTCAAAATAAGAAGCGGAAGCATTATAACGGACGCCTTCCGTTCCTCCCATCAAACTGACGTTATGACTCTGCTGCCAAGCGGTACGGAAAATTTCATCCTGCCAGTCATATTGTGCAACATTGCGATAATCTTCCAATGTCCATTGCTTACCTTCATATTCTTTCAGATAGTTTTTCTTAGTATCTGCCGGAAACATTTCGTTCTGCAACTTTACAAACTCGTAGGCATCCATCATAGGAATCGTATTGGTAACTTTTTGCACACCGAAACTTCCATCGTACTTAAGCTGCGGCTTTCCAATCTTACCTTTCTTTGTAGTCATGATTACAACACCGTTAGCACCACGTGCTCCATAAATAGCCGTAGCCGAAGCATCCTTCAGCACATCTACTGATTCTACATCGGAGGGGTTAATAGTAGCTGCGATAGCCGGATCTTCTACAGGGAAACCATCAATGACATACAACGGAGAGTTGTCTTGAGTCAAGGAGTTATTACCACGGATAACGATATTCATCGTTCCACCCGGCATACCTTCGCCTGAACTCACATTTACTCCGGCGATACGTCCTCCCAATGTCTGATCGAATGAAGAGGAAGGGGTTTTAAGCAAATCTTCCATATTTACCTTTGCCACAGCACCGGTCAGGTCTTTCTTCTTGACCTCCTGATAACCAACGACAACAACTTCGTCCAACGTTTTTGTATCTTCTTTCAATACAACAGACATAGGTTTCGATACATCAACCGGCAACTCCTGCGTCGTGTATCCGATAAAAGAGATAACAAGAACAGACTTCTTGTTGGGAACATTAAGTGAGAATTTACCGTCGAGATCGGAAGTCGTACCTTGTGTGCCTCCTTTTACTTGGATGCTTGCACCAGGAACCGATTCTCCTGTTTGATCGATGACAGTACCCCGTACTAGTACTTGGGCCACAGCAAGAGAGAATGAAAATAAGGTTAACAGTAACACACTGAGACCTCTCTTCCATGATAACTTAAATTGGAATTCGGTTTGCATACTATTCGTTTTACATTTAAAATTAGATTAGTCAATGCGCAAATTTAAAGATACATCCACAATTTTACCAACCAAAATTATTCAATTATGGTACAAAAACATACATATCAAAGATATTCGATATATCTTTGTGCAAAAAGAGCATTATGCAACAGCTACCCATTCATTTCGCCCCACTACAAGGCTATACAGAAGCATTTTACCGCAATGCGCATGCTGCCGTTTTCGGTGGTATAGACACTTATTATACCCCGTTTGTACGAATTGAGAAGGAAAGTTTCAGGAATAAAGATATCAGAGAGATTGATTTCGCAAACAATCATGTGCCGCATTTAGTTCCTCAGCTGATTGCTCCGTCCGCAGAAAAAGCGGAGACCATTCTTTCCCTTTTCATTGAAAAAGGATATGGCGAAGCAGACATCAATCTGGGATGTCCTTTCCCTATTTTAGCCAAACGGCATAACGGCTCGGGAATACTTCCTTATCCGGAAGAGGTCAAGACATTATTAGGTATAGTCGTAAAGTACCCGCAAATCCGCTTTTCCGTAAAAATGAGATTAGGCTGGGAAAATCCGGAGGAGTGTCTCGCCATCGCTCCCCTATTAAACGACCTTCCTCTAAGACAGGTAACGATGCATCCCCGCTTGGGCAAACAGCAATATAAAGGAGACGTAGACCTCGAAGGCTTTGCCGCTTTTCAAAGCGTTTGCAAACATCCGCTTATTTATAACGGTGATATAAAAAGACGGGAAGATATCCTGCGCATCCAAGAGCAGTTTCCCATGCTGGCGGGAGTAATGATCGGACGGGGATTACTAGCCAATCCGGCATTGGCACTGGAATACAAAGAGAACCGTACACTATCCGCCGATGAAATGAGAAACAAGCTACACTCCATGCACACCTCCGTATACAGCCAATATGCCGCACAATTGGAAGGAGGGGAAGGGCAACTGCTCAATAAAATGAAAACCTTCTGGGAATACCTGGCACCTGGAGCAGACCGGAAATTGCTAAAAGCAATCCATAAAAGCGGCACATTCCAGAAGTACAACCAAGCCGTTCTTAGCTTTTTTGGTCAACGATAAGTTAATTGACGGTTATTTTTTGTAATTTTGCGCCCGTCTATAAACAAACACATGATGAAAAAATACATTCTAATCTTTCTTTGCCTGATGATGGTATCGGGCAGTTTTGCTCAAATAAAGGACTTCAAGTTTAAATTTTACGGACAGATTCGCACCGACCTCTACTACAACAGTCGCGCCAATGAAGAAACCGTAGACGGATTATTTTATATGTATCCGAAAGATAAAGTACGTGACGAAGACGGAAATGACTTGAATGGAACGCCAAGCAGCAACTTCTATACTTTATATTCACGTCTGGGAGTAGACGTGGCCGGTCCTAAACTGGGGACAGCCAAGACTTCCGCCAAAATAGAAGCCGACTTTCGGGGTACCGGTACTTCTTATTCGGTAGTCCGCCTGCGCCATGCTTATCTCAATCTGGATTGGGGGAAATCGGCCTTATTGCTCGGTCAAACTTGGCATCCACTATTTGGAGATGTTGCTCCGCAGATTCTGAATCTTTCTGTCGGAGCACCTTTCCAGCCATTCAGCCGTGCACCACAAATTCGTTACCGCTATACTAATAAGAACTTCCAACTGACAGGAGCTGCCGTATGGCAATCCCAATATACCTCGCAAGGTATCGATTTAGATAACCCCACCAAGAGTAAAAAGAGCCACGAATACTTGAAAAACGGCTGTATTCCGGAAATTTACGTAGGAGCCGATTATAAAAACGGAGGATTCCTGATTGGTGCGGGAATCGAAATGCTATCAATGAAACCACGAAAGGAAGCTATCGGTGGAAATGGGAAGAGATTCAAAGTAGACGAACGAATCACTACTTTATCCTATGAGGCTCACATGAAATATACCAATAAAGATTGGTTTATCGGAGCCAAAAGCGTTTTGGGCTCCAACCTTACACAGGCTTCCGGACTCGGTGGATTCGGTATCGAATCTATCGATGAACGTACAGGAGAACAGAAGTACACTCCAATTCGTGTTTCCAGCTCGTGGTTCAACCTTGTCTATGGAAAGAAGTGGAAACCGGGAATTTTCGTCGGATACGCCAAGAACTTGGGAACAAGCGACGAATTATATGCTCCGAATGGAAAAGCACAACTTTACGGAACAGGTACAAATCTCGACCAATTGGTAACGGCGGGTGCAGAACTGACTTATAATGTTCCTCACTGGAAATTCGGACTGGAGTATACGTTAAGCACAGCATGGTATGGTTCTCTCAACCCAATGAACGGGAAAATTAAAAATGCGCATGCTGTATGCAATAACCGTATCGTAGCGGTTGCCATGTTCATGTTCTAACCTCTCTCATAAAGTTAAACTCATCCATCTGCTGTCATCCGTCACATAAAAGGGGATAAATCATTGATAATAAACCTGTAAGACTGTGACAGCAGTGTGTGATGGCAATGTGACAGAAGGAACTGCTGTCACACGTTGCCAGCTTATTACAGTCAATCTTATGCGGAAGGAACTATACAGTTTCAGTCGTTAGAAACTTTAGTTTCCATACGCGGAAACTTTGGTTTCATCGGTAAGAAACTTCAGTTTCATGCGCTTGAAACTAAAGTTGCAAGGCAGGAAACCAAAGTTTTCAATGTAGGGAACTACCGCTTCTCCAGCATGACTTCAAGACTTGCACCATCTTTGCAAGTGAAGCGGAGTACTGTTTGTTTCTTGTCAACGGAGAGTACTTTACAGAACGGAGTTTCCTTTATATTCCACTGTCCTTTCAACGTTACAGTTACCGGAATCTCACCACTCTCGTTATCAATCCACGGGCGGGAATAGATACTGCGCTCTACCCGCTTTCCGTCTTTATCAAAAGCCTCGTCGCTTGCACCGCGATACAATGCCAAATCCGGTTGCGATACGGTCAACAACATCTTTTCCGGAGATTCTTTGCGAATCATAACCAGGCACGAAGTATCTGTCCGTTGCAATAATCCGCCGGGAAGCAACGCTTGTGGAGTTTCAAACAGTACATAAGAATAGATATTGTCCGATAAAGACTGTACGATGTGGGCATTACGGTCTTGTTGGAGAACTTTATATGCAGGCTTCTTAGCGAACGCTTGTAAGGTAGCCGTACTTGTCTGCGGAAGAACAGCATACTCATAACTTCCACCTTTAGGGGCTTTTCCATGATCGACAACCAATGATACCCAATCCCCTTTCGTCTCCTTACCGGTATCCTGCATACGGGAATATTGCGGGAACTTCTTCTCAAAACGAGCCGTAACGGGTACATAATATCCGGTTCCGAGATGATCCATCCATAATTCACCTTCACCTTGATAACCTTTCCAATAATCATGTCCCGCTTTGTCGGTTACCGCCAATTGGAATATAGTGGTTTCAGTAGGATATTCCGCATTGGCGTTTTCAATATCCGATCCTAGACAAACGATTGTTTCACCGATGAAATGGAAGGATTTACGTGCCCGGTGAGTTCCGTTATACTTATCATGTTCATGCAACTTCATACCGAAGTTCCCATTCTCTTTCTGTTGTGACAGTCCGCCGGCAAAAGCTTCATCGGAATAGAGCATCTCTTCCATACCGGAGAACCTGTCCACATTCATAACTTTCGCTTTCAACTGTTCGAGGGGAAGATGAATGGAAGTCACACCCGGAATACGGTTCCAGTCGAAACCTTCCTGTTGCCATCCGCTAGTAGCAGGAGTCACAATCTGTCCCGGAGCTGCGGTAAGAATCTGCAAACTTCCATGTGCAAAGTAACGGCCATAGAGATTACGTCCCAAATAATGCTCGGCCGCCCAAAGATAGCGGGAATGTCCGCGAGCCACTGCCGACCAGTTACTGCGACGTTGCACAGAGGCACAACCATACCCCAGCGCCAGATTTCCCTGCGGATCAGGTTCGGGCCGGAAACCTTTCTCTACGAGCCGCTTTGCAATCTTTTTCTCTTGTGCATTGGATACCTTCGGCATATACTCCGGTTCTTGGCCATCGGAAGAAGCACCGGACACCAAGCGCAAATAAGCGGCTGCCATTTCTTCGTCAAATTCCGCCTTTCCATCGGGAGTTCCCGCCATAGCCATCATTGCATAATGCATCGGCACCAATTTCCCCTTTCCATCGGGATGACGCCCGGACAAAGCCAATGGGAAGTTCAGCTTATTGCAATAAAAACGCATGGCAAGTAGCACATTCCTCACTGTTTCATGCGCCAGCTCAGAGACAGCAAACTCTGTCCGGTTGAGAAGATAAATCATATTAGTCGCCCCATCCAAACCACCGACGGCATAAGCCGGATAAAGGTTGCGATGATGAAAAGCAGCGCCATCCACCTTAAACGAACCGGCCAATCCCGGAGCCGGACGACACCCGTAATCTATCCAACGGGAAAATGACCGCAAGTATTGTAACTTTTCAGGAGTATCTTCCATCATCAGAATGCTTGCTATACGGCCGGTAGTCTGTGTATTGAATGAATCCATATCAATACCGTTACTTTCCGGCTTCGGATATACTTCATTAGTGATGGCATACCAACGCAAGGTACGTTCGGCTTCCTGCAATTTACCAGCCTCACGCAACACATCCTTCATCAGAAAATAAGCCAGATACAGACCACGGACACTATACCCGTAATGATGAATATTTCCCCAACAACTACCGTACGTCACTCCCTGATCGGTAATATGGTCATACATTGCCAGGAATTTCTCCTTCATTTCATTCTGAACTTCCGGATTCGCCGTACTATTATTATAGGCAACAGCAATTCTCTTCATCAAGTCGAAATAAGCACGCATCTCCACACCCATCTTGGTCAGCATATCTTTGTCCCAATTCGGTATAATGCGTTCATAAGCTTCCGAAGCACGTACCATAAAAATAGGTAACCCCGAAACCTTGCCATTCTTATAGGTAATCTGATAGAAATCATATTTCTTGCGGATGGTCTGTATCTCTTTATCCGATACTTTACCTTTTGTATAGTTCATGTCACGGAAACGCTTCTCCAGCAACTTCATCTCTTTCTTTTGCGCCTCGCTCACCGGAGTCAGTTCGATATCCGGCTGCAACAATGAATGTTTATAGACAACCAACCAATGATTATTAGTTCCGGCATTGACAAAAGGAACTTGTAAGTCGGCTGTTTGCTGACGGGCATCCACCTTCGTCGCAGTGATCAAATGATCGATGAAAAGGCTTCCTTTTTCATTCGGAGCAACAATACGAAGCTCATTCATCCCTTCTTCCGGAGTACCCTGCATATCCCGTTCGTAGCAAACCCATGCAGCACGCCAACCGCTGAAATTGATTCCGAAAGGAAACGAAGTACATTTCTTGCCATCTTTCAAAAACTCAAACTCAATTGTTGCGTCCTGAGGCTCCTCATTGTACACCCATATTATAAAAGCAGAAAGATATAAATCTTTACCCGTCGGATCTTTCTTTTCAAACTTTAAATCCTTCTTCAATTCCAATACCCCTCCAGGCTCAAAGACCCATTTCAGCGAATGTTTTCCGTCTTTATAATGTGTATCGGAAATAGAGAGTTGCGAATTGACACCTGTTATGTAATCCGGAATCTTCGATTCCTCAAAAGAGAACATCCGCTCGTCGGTCACGACTTGCGCATGAAGAAATGCTGAATACAAAAATGAGAATAGGGTAATCACCCGTAATCTGGTAAAGAGTTGTTTCATCATGGGTATTTATATCTTATTTAGGTTTCTATATGCGGTATAAACAGTCTCAAAAAGAAGTCACTTTAAAGCCGGTAAACAACACGTGGTTTTGCAAAAGGCGCAGGCCGAAATGTCCGTCTCCTTCGTTTCCGGTGAGGGTATAGCGGAATAATTCTTCACCATTCACCGCGTAAGTAGTCATTCCTTTTTCTACCCGAATCCGGATTTCATACCATTTATTGGGTACAAGCAAATGCGGCGTATCAGTATACTCCTTCAATAACGGTTTGACTTTATCATCTGCAATACCATAATATTCTCCTCTGTAACGTCGAAAACGGGTGGTAGAATTATCATTTCCCCCGTATCCAACGTAAAAAAGGTTCAATGTATTATAGTTCTTAAAGACACCGTTGCGCCACTGGCTGCGAGCAAAAAGATCGTCGGGATGTTTAGGATCATTGGCAGCCCAAAAGCAATTCAAATCACTCAGACGATCGTGCCTTCCCCCTTTCATCACCATACAGATATGGTAACTGATTTCATAATCACCCGTCAGACGCTGTGAGGACCATAGAGTCAACCCACCCGGTACAATCAGTTCCAATGTATCGGCATGTTCTATTATCTGTAAAGCATGGGATTCATCTTCTATTTTCCACTGTTTTACAAAAGAGCTAGTATGTTGCGCAAAAAGCACCACACTATCCAAAAGAAGAAAAGTAATCAGACTGTAGCTAATAAAAAATCGCTTCATTATTTATGGTATTAGTTTAAAGATCATTCTTTCGGATACAAAGAAACCCCTCTTTTCGAAAAAAGAGGGGTTCAAATTGTACAAAATACCTCAAATAACGTATTGGGTATGCATTTGTATTACCAAGCTTCTACTACTTTTCCATATAATGGTGCCAAATACCAATCTTTATTCTGAGCTCCATTACTTTGTGTCCATTCAGTAAACTGAGGATAAGCTTCGGCAAAAGGCACTCTTTCGTATGTATGCTTCACACCCACAGGTACTTTTACCCCCCAAACGAAGCCGTTCTTATTACAATATGGAATACCATTTATCATTTCAACATCAGCTTTTGCTGCATCAACATCATAATTTGTATAGAAACGGGTTGGCTCATATCCTTTCATGTGAATCTCTTTATTATCATTCGTCACAATAAAGAAATTTTGTTTCTTTGTATCCAAAATCAAATTTCTATAAACTTCCAGTTGATTTTTCCCTTCATTATCAGTGATTTCAGAACGATTCTTACCGGCAAACTTAATTTCAGCACGTAACATCGGTTTTCCTATGACAATATAACCTTCTGTTGTTTGAAAGAAATTCTGTTTATCACCAAGTGCGGACAATCCATCCAACATAATCACCGGATTACCTGTCTTTGCATCGACAGTCAGTTTATAAGTATTCATATTTACCTCTACAAAATCACCCCCAGTTTCTTCTCTGACCATTTCTTCTTCCATACCTTGTCCGCCTTTCCAAAGAATACGAGAAGTAATCTCATTAATATACTTCTTATCAAGTCCAATCAACTCCACACCCAACTTTGTCGGATAATATCCTCCTTTGGCACGAAGATCCAAAGTAAGCAAAAGCCCTTCTTTATAGCCATGTGCAGGTAACAAGTTTTCTACTTGGCATTCGGTAACCTTTAGGTCATACTCGATGACAACATCATTCAAATCGTTGTCAGGACCATTAGATTGCTTCGGCCAGTTGTCTTCAAACATAGCAACTCCTGTGTTATGATAAAAACGAAAACCCGCATCCTCTTCACTTGTTGGCGCTACTGCATCCTCCAAATTAATAGAACCATCTGCCCGAGTAACCGCTTTCAAATTAATTGTCCGTACTTGGGGACCTGACATAGCAGCATATTTAGCATATACAGTCTGAGAATGCATCGGAATATTCAAATCCACAGTTGTTTCACCTTCTACAAGAGCATTCTCCAACAAAGGAATTTTACATTCCGCATCAGAATATAAAGAAATAAGTGTCTTGTTAGCCGATGTTATAGATACCGAGACTGTACGGCTTGTCGCCCAGTCAAATCCCGTAGAGATCTTGTCCGTAGAACTATCTCCCGTTGTTGCTTCATTGTCACTGTTTGTACAGGCAACAATGGTAAATGTTCCCATAAGGACATACATCAAACTTCTAATTTTCATCATAATTCTCAAATTTAATAACTGTTCATCTTCCTTTTCTCAATTGAAACCACGCTTTATGCCATCCATAAGCGAGCCTCTTTTGTTAACCAATCACAAAAATACTTAACATTAAATCATATAACAGCCTTGTTTATCTTTAATTTTTACCCTTTCCATCGAAAATAACAAGTAGCCATAAACTTACCGCAAAAGCCTTGTTCATCGGCGATGGATAATATATACAAGTTATTTCTTATATTTGCATAAGACAAGATATTCCATACAACAAATATAAGAATATCGCTTTGAATATACAAGTTTTTTTTGGCTAAATATATCAAAAGAAATGGAGCAAGTATTATATGGCATAGATTACATAGAATATTATTTCTATTGGATATAT
>ENA-ORSR01001980-ORSR01001980.1-human-gut-metagenome-genome-assembly--contig:-NODE-1980-length-12565-cov-7.072422_pt1 | contig 12565 bp, 8 predicted proteins | sample MGYA00241901_ERZ509166 | MGnify/ENA primary metagenome ERZ509166 (study PRJEB26280, sample SAMEA2338860) | human gut metagenome | biome: human gut; feature: human-associated habitat; material: faeces... | reverse complement strand
CTTCATCTCCGGGGTCATGGTGGTGGTGGAGTGCAGGGGAGTTTCGGCAAACAGCTGAATGTTGAAGTTGTTCATAGTCATTATCCTTTCTTTCATTGATTTCAAGCTCCCCCTTCGGGGGAGCTCCGCAAGGCGCTGGCAAAGCCAGACCGAAGCGGTGAGAGGGTTTTCCCTCAAAAACTGATCTTTGCACCATGGAGCGCCTGACGCTCCAGCGCTTCCCGCTGGCTGCGGGTCATCCGGTTCACATCCGCACCGGTCACGGCGGCGCTGCCGGGGTGGGTGCCGTTTTCAGCAGGGCGTGCCCCGCGCTGGCGGATGCGCTCCACCACGCCCTGCTCCACGGTACGGGCAGTCTGGCGCATGGCATCCCCGTAGTGGGCCAGCCGGTAGGCATCCAGCATCCGCATCCCGGGCAGCTGCATCAGGCGGCGCATCTCGGGGTCCGCCAGCTCCTTTTGCAGGGAAAACTCCGGCACTGCCCGGCGCATCATGGCCTCCTCGGCAGCCCAGCGCCGGTGCAGGGCATCCACAGCCTGGCTTCCCGGGAAACGTTTTGGCAGCGCGGGGCGGGGCGGTTCCTGTTCCTGCCCTTCTTCCGCCTTGACCGGTTCGGTTTCTTTCACCTCCTTCTCCCCCTCCGGGGCGGTCGTCTCCTGCTTTGCGTCCGCTTTCTCACCGGGCTTCAGGGTACCCGATGCCACAGCCTGCTGCTCCTGGGCCGCGCTCAGGGCAGGGGCAGCCGCTTCGCCGCCGTCAGCAAACAGCTGCAGGTCCATCATCTCCTGCTTGCCCCGGGCACTCCGGTCGGCAAAACGGACATTGTCCGGGTAGCGCTCGGCCAGCAGGGCAAAGCCCGCCTTGGCCAGCTCAAAGGCCCCCTCGACCCATGCGGTACAGGGCCGGGCAGCAGTCACCGTCAGGCGGGGGCCATCGGGCTCGTCAAAAGCATCGCTGTGGGCGTTTTCCTCGCCCGCCAGCAGGCTGACCAGTGCCTGCATCAGGGTGCTGACACCGGCACACACGATATCCTGCCCTGACGGGGCATAGCCTGCATGGCCCGCCGCCTCCAGACGCATGGCCGGGCCATAAGGGCCGTCCAATTCCGTATAATTCACTTTGATCATTTCTGCCTCCTTCTCATGTAAAACCTCTCCGTCACCTGCGATGCCGCCTCCCCTAATAGGGGAGGCAAGCCAGCAGCAGCGTGAACTTGGCTCTCCTGTTAGGAGAGCTGGCGCAAAGCGCCGGAAAGGTTCTTTGCCAATGCTCTTGTGCTCAGATTTTCCTCCGCGCCGCTCAATTTCTCGTTGAACCGCGCGATCTGCATCTGGGCCGCCGTCAGCTTCTGTGCCAGCGTGCCGTTCTGCCGCACCCTCTGGCGCACTTTTTCGATGCCCTCAAAGTCCATCATCTCCAGTGCCGCCAGGGCCGCGTCCGCATTCTGGGGTGCAAAGAAACCCAGCTGGTAGCACTCCTTCGCCGTTTCATTCTGGGAAAGGCGGCTGAAGGTGGATTTCTTCTCGGCGCTCACCACGATATCAAACACCGGTTCCCTGCTTCCCAGCTCCACGCCGCCCATCAGCCCCATGGGGCGGGCACGCAGCGCTGCCCCGGAAAAGGGCACGAACTCCCTGCCTCCGGCAGGCCCGATGACACGGAACACCCGCTCCTCATCGTAAAACTGCCGCATCAGGTCAATGATGAGGTAGCACTCCCTTGCAAAGGCCCGGTAGGCGCTCTTGAGCATATCGCGGGAGAGCTTGCTGCCCGCCTCCTGCAGGGCCGCAATGGCACTTGCCGCCGTCACACCGCCTGCGGTGCCGCCCTGGGTCATATCCCTGTTTCCGCTGATCTCCTTCAGCTCCTCAATGCGGCTGTTGCGGTAGCTCAGGCTGTTCCCCTGCAAACCGGCGGTCTGCAAGGGGCGGAAACTCTCATCTCCCAGCCGCCCGGCCACATGGACGATGTCCCGGCTGAGATCCGCCAGTTCCTCCTCGTTCACGCCCGCCGTGTCGCTGAGCACATACCGCTGCTTGGATGCCAGCAGGACATTTTCATCCATGGCATGGTTCATCCTGTCGATGGCGGTCTGGCATTCCTTCATCACATCGATATAGCCAAAGCCCGCCGGGCTGTCCTCCTCCATAAACAGCGGGTCGAACACGAAGGGATATTTCCCGTGGTCGTAGAAGCCCCGCCCGGCAAGGGCCGGGTCGTTCTCGCTGGCATAGAGCACCACGCCGTTGCAGAACTTGCAGTAGTGGAGCAGGGTGCGTCCGGCCTCGTCCGGCTTTTTGTAGTACCAGTCCACCACCACGCTTTTTTCGGTGGTATCCAGCCCGCCGTCGTGGAGAAAACGGGGCACATCCAGCACACTGGCGCTGTGGCCCTTCAGCTGGGGCCAGCGGTTTTCCAGCTGTTTGGTGTTCTCCATGCTCAGGGAGAAAAAGTGGGGCGAGGCCTGGATATCTGCCACGCCCGGCTCCCAGTAGAGCATGAGCAGGTTCATGGGCCGGATGGCGATCTCTCCCACGCCGCCCCGGGCCTCCGGGTCCCAGAACACGCCCTTGACCCCGGTGCCCTGCTTGAGCTTGCGCCACCAGGTGTCGCTGTACACCTGCTCATAGTCAGCCTGCTCAAGCACCACCGGCAGGATGCTGGAAAGCACCTGTGCGGTCTGCGCATCGTCTGCCGCCCGGGGCAGAACATTGGGGGCCGGGTAATTGTCCATGGCATCGGCGTGCTTGTTGGCAATGCTGTTGAACAGCCACCCGCTGGCAGGCTGGGGCTTGCCCTCCATCATGGGGTTCTGGTAGTTCTTCCAGTGTCCCATCCGGAACCACAGCTCGTTGTCCACAATGCGCTTGTCCAGTGCGGCCTTTCCGGCCTTGTATTTCTGTAAAATGGCAGTGGCTTCGGCCACTTCTTCTGCCCCGATGGGGGGCTTCTCATCGATCATTGCTTACTCCTTTCTTGTTAGCTTTCTCACCCTCTCAGTCTCGCTCCGCTCGCCAGCTCCCCCAAAGTGGGAGCTTCTGACGAAACTGCAAACTTTGCAATAACTGCCAAGGCCTCGCCCTTCGGGAGAGGTGGCAGCGCGCCAGCGCTGACGGAGAGGGTGAGCCGCCTACACCCTGTAAAATCTCGCCCTCCGGTGCAGCTCCAGCGGGTCGTCCCCCACCGGAGGCTGCACGGTCTGCCGGGGCGGGGAGATGGGATTTTCCATCAGCACATAGCGGCACTCGTCATAGATATGGTCCTCCTGCCGGGTGTCGATGTCCTCCACATTGCTCTCGTCATAGACCAGGTTCGGGAGGGTGCGGATGAAGTGCCTGCAGGTGCTGAACACCTGAAACATGGGCCGTCCCTCCCCATCGAACGCCAGCCGGTAGTGGAACTGCATCTTCCCCGCCAGCCGGGTGTGGTCACCGGGGACCCAGTGGAGAAAATGGGGGCCCCGCTCCATCATGGCGGCAATGCTCTCGCCCCGGCTCTCATCAAAGATAGCGGGGTCAGCCACCCCCAGAATGGTGCGGCCCTTGAGCATCGGGTCGTTCTGCTCTGCCTCCCGGATCCGCCTTGCCTGTTCCACCGGATCGATGCGCAGGCCCTCGTTGGGGCGGCCCGTACAGCCGTACAGCTCCTTGATGCGGTAAAGCCTGCCCTCCTCATCCGCCGCGTACCACCCCACTGAGAACGGCTTCGAGAAACCGAAATCGTACCCCCGGTAGATCTTCCAGTGTCTGGGGATGGCAAAGGGCGCAATGACATGGGTCCAGCGCTGGTCCTGATAATGCCCCGGGTCGTTCCGCCACTCGGTGAACACCTGTCCGCTGAAGCTGTCCCAGCTGCCATAGAGCAGGGCCTGCTTTTCCGCTTCGGGCAGGCTTGCCAGACTGGCAAGGTAGTCCGGGTCATTTTCCAGCAGGGCGGGATTGTCGAACACGCTGGACGGGATAAACACCCTTGCCCGCTCCAGCACCTTCTCGGTTCCGTCCGGCATCCGCACCGGGAACTGCTCCACAATGGGGGTGCCGGGCGGGGCAGGCGTGATGAACCGGGCTTTCACCCAGCCGTGCCCCACACCGCCGGGATTGGTGGTGGCCCGCAGGTAGACCCGGGTGCCCGGGCCGGTAGGGCGGTTGCGGCTCATCATATAGCTGTACTCTTCCCACTCGAAATGGGTCAGCTCATCGAACCCGATGAAGTCGAAGGCCTTGCCCTGATAATTTGTGCGGTCCTTGGTGTACTGCATGGAACCAAAGTAGATCTTTGCCCCGCTGGGGAACACCCACACATGGCTGGTGGCGTTGTACTGCGCCGTGGGAAAAGCCCGCTTGTAGTAGGCCATGCTCTTGTCCACCAGATCACTGAGCTGGGGGTAGGTCTTGCGCAGGATGAGCCCCCGATAGTGGGGGATGTGCACCTGCCGCAGGGCCTCGATCACCAGCGCGTCACTCTTGCCGCCGCCTGCCGCGCCCCCGTACAGGGCTTCTGGTTCCGGGCGGCGCATGAACTCCGCCTGCCGGGGCTGGGGCCGCCATACGATCTCTGCATTCATACGTCCTCCACGGCTGGCAGAAGCACCACGCCGCACGCCCGGGCCTCGGCATCCGCACCCTGATCGTTCAGGGTCTTGGCCACCGCAGCCAGATCCTTCAGCACCGCCGTAGCCTCCTTGAGCCCCTTCATCAGGGTGGGGTCGGAGCCATCGGCACGCTGGACCTTCTGCCGGGCGTTCAGCTCCTTGACCTCCTGCGCCAGCATGGTGCTCAGGGTGTCGGTGGCCTTGTGCAGGCTGGCAAGGCTCTTGTCCCTGCCCGGCTGTTTTGCTTGCGCCATCCTGTGTTCTCACATCCTTTCTGTTTGGCTTGGCACAAGGATACCAGCTTTTCGTCCCCTGCAACAGCGCGCACTTTTGCAGAGCCGTTTTGTACTTTTAGTGCCATAGAATCCAATTTGTATAAATTAAGTCCTCATTTTTCATCGCTGTATCGCACCGTGCGGAAATCTCCGTTTTTCTTCCGGATTTTCCATGCGCAGGCACATCAGGCGTGTGAAGCGCCTTTTGCGCAAAAAAGCAGGCACTCCGCCCGCCCCGTCCGGGGCAAAGGCAGAGTGCCTGCTTTCGTTACAGATTCAGTTTCGGTTCTGCTTACAGGGTCTCGATGCGGTCAAACAGCTGCTTGCCTGCTTCCACAGCTTCCTTGCTGCCAAAAGCTACACGGGTGGCGTTTGCCATCCGGTCTGCAAGGTCTGCGGCCTGTGCCCGGATCGTTTCAGCTGTCACGCTGCACATGGCCTTGCGGTCCGCGGCCAGCATGGCATCGGTGATGTCGCAGAAGTACCGGCGGTCCAGCTCCTTGGCCTCAGCGTTGGGCTTTTTGGGCGAATCCATCTCGGACACCGCGCCCACGATGAACTCGGTCAGGTCTTTTTCAGTGTACTCCCGGCCTGCCAGCACCTCGGGGGCCTTGGCAAAGGTCTCGTAACTCTCGGTCAGGTGGGGGTCACGGTAGGTGTACAGTCCCTCGGTCTGGGCACGGGTCAGCATTCCGGTGCCGTAAGCGCCGCCCACCTCACGGATGTTGTGCCACAGGTATTCGTAGCTCATAATGCGGGCCAGCACCCGGCGGTCAGCCTGCCGCTCCATGGGCCAGGTCAGGATATCATAGTTCACGCCGCCGTCAATGATAAAGGCCTCGTTCACGGGGGCAGTCAGCACCTCTGTATAGGGTTTGGCAGCGGTGCGGCCCTGGGCAGCAAAGGCACTGCCGGGCAGCAGGGCACGCAGCTTTGCCAGTGCTTCCTCGCTGCCATGCAGGCTGACGGTCAGGGCTGCATGGTTCAGCACCTTTTCCCGCACCGCTTCCAGCTTTTTGCCCATGGCGGCCCAGTCGGCCTGTTCCAGCAGGTCACACAGGAAGTGGTACCCGGTCACGCCGCTGCACCGCTCACTCAGGGCATACTCCACTGAGTAGTGGGCGGCGGCACGCACGGCAGCGTACTGATTGCCCTGCCGGATGAACTGCTGCTCCATGTTCAGCTTCTGCTGGTTCAGCACCCGGGCAAAGGCTTCCTCGGCCTTGGGGCCGGTCAGGCAGGTCTTGTAGAGGTACTCACTGCCCAGCGCAATGGCCTTGTCCAGATTCCGCTCCAACAGGCTCATGTTCCAGGTGAGCTTTGCGTGGCAGGGGCTGCCCTCCTGCCGCCCGGTCCAGAAGCTGATGCAGGCCATGCTGTTGCCCAGCCAGGTGGCGCGCTGGGTCTGCAGCTCCCGGGCAGTGTGCTCGGGGGTATCCAGCTCGTCCAGAATATCGGTCAGCAGGTCAAGATACTGCACCTCTTCCGGGGTGCACTCGCCCAGGTCGTAGTAGAAATTCAGATACAGGCTGCCCTTGGAGGGGTGGTGCAGCAGCTCCGCACCGGCCAGCGGTTCCACCGTACCGGCAGCGCTCCTGTCACCGTCGCCCAGGTCGGCCACGGTCAGCGGATGGTCCAGCACCAGCTTGCCGTCGTTGCGGGCAGGGGCAGCATCCTCTTCGTCCTTCTTGGGCAGGGCCGGGGTCTGGATCACCTGCACCGGCTCGGCCAGCAGCAGATCCTTCAGCAGGTCATTGAACCAGCCGGTGGAGAGCTTCTCCCGCAGGGAGGCAAACAGCTTGTCGGTGTGGAGCAGCAGAGCCGGGTCGCCGGTGTGGAGCCAGCCGGTGGCGGCATAGATGGCATCCAGCACACCGTCGGGCAGGCTGCCCGGGCGCTCCAGAGAGGCAAACTCCATGGCGTTCAGGCTGGCCAGCAGCAGTTCCTCGGGGATGCCCCCTGCCAGCAGGTCGGTCACAGCCTGTTTCACGCCAGCTGCAAATTTGGGGGCCGTCTCAGCGGTGGCCCCCCGCAGCACCAGCTCCAGCGTGGGCTGCAGGGTGCTGTCGTCAAAGCCAATGTCAATATCCGCGCCCAGCTTCTGCTCCAGCAGAGCTGCCTTCAGCGGGGACTGGTTGGTGCCCAGCAGGGCATCCAGCAGGATCTCCACGCCCAGCTGGCGCTCCCGGTCAGCAAACGCGCCGGTGTACCAGGCCAGCGCACACTGCACCTGATCCGGCTCGGGGTTTTCGGTGTAGTACGGGATGTGCACACGCACGCCGTTCTGCTGGTCCTGCACCGTCAGCCGGGGGCGGCTGGTGCCCTTGGGCATCCTGCTCAGGTAGTGCTCATCCAGAAAAGCCAGCTTCTCGGCCATGTCCATCTTGCCGTACAGGGTGATGCAGCAGTTGTCGGCACTGTAATGGCGGCGGTACACCCGCTGGTATTTTTCATAGGTCAGGGCCGGGATGGAGGCCGGGTCGCCGCCGGACACAAAGCCGTAGGCCGTATCCGGGAACATGGCCCGCTCCAGCGCGTTCTGCAGCTGCGCGTCCGGGGAGGCCAGCGCACCCTGCATCTCATTGTAGACTACACCGCTCACCGTGCCGTCCGCGTCCCGGTGCCAGCCCTCCTGCTCGAACACGGCCTTGTCCACCATGGCCAGCGGGCAGAACACGGCGTTCAGGTACACATCCATCAGGTTCCTGAAGTCGGTCTCGTTGGGGGTGGCAAAGGGATACACGGTCTTGTCCGGGAAGGTCATGGCGTTCAGGAAGGAGGCCATACTGCTCTTGAGCAGCTGCAAAAAAGGCGAGGTCACGGGGTACTTCTCGCTGCCCGCCAGCACCGAGTGCTCCAGAATGTGGAACACACCGGTGTCGTCGGAGGGGAAGGTGCCGAAACCGATGCCGAACGCCTTGTTGGTGTCCTCGTTCTCCACCAGCAGGACAGCTGCCCCGCTCACATCGTGGTTCAGAACCGTCAGCACACCGTGCTGCTCCGGGCAGTCCTCGCGGCGCACCAGCGTATAACCGGGATAGTTCATATTGTTTCTCCTTTGGGTCATATTTTTTCAAAGTGTTTGACCCTATTGTACCACGCCTTCCGGTAAGACGCAACGAACAAAAAAGCCCTCCCAAAGGGAAGGCTCTTGCGGTTAAACCCCACCGTCATCCCTGCGGGATGCCACCGCCCCTGGTAGGGGCGGCCTTGGCAAAATGGCAAAGCTTCACGCTATGCCAAGGGCCCCACTACTAGGGGGGCTGTCACCGCAGGTGACTGGGGGGTTAAATTCACTTCCGATCCGACACCCGGAACAGCACGAATCCCACAATGAACAGCACGATCAGGCTGCCCACGCCCACATTGGCGCTGCCGGTCAGCTGGCTGCCCACACTGACGATCATGGTGCCCAGAAAGGATGCGCCCTTGCCGCAGATATCGAACAGGCCAAAGTACTCGCCCGATTTTTCCGGCGGGATGATCTTGGCAAAATGGCTCCGGCTCAGCGCCTGGATGCCGCCCTGGAACATGCCCACCACAACGGCCAGCACCCAGAACTGCCACTGGTGCTTCAGGAAAAAGGCAAACAGCGCAATGCCCGCGTAGGCCGCGATGCAGACCGGAATGAGGGTGCCCGAGGGATACTGCCCACTCAGCCGCCCGAACACCAGTGCCGAGGGGAAGGCCACGATCTGGGTGACCAGCAGCGCCAGCAGCAGGCCGGTGGTGTCCAGCCCCAGGGCCGTGCCGTAGGCCGTGGCCATATCGATGATGGTGTATACGCCATCGATGTAGCAGAAAAAGGCCAGCAGGAACCAGAACACCTGCCTGTCCTCTTTCAGGTGGCGGAGGGTGTGGCCGATGCGGGCAAAGCTCTGCCGAATGGCATGTTCCTGCACCTCCACATAGTGCAGTTGCTTGTACTGCCGCAGCAGGGGCAGGGTGGTCACCAGCCACCAGGCGGCGGTGATAAAGAGGGCAAGGTTCAGCGCCGTCATCTGGGAGATACCGATGCTCCCGGCCCCCAGCACCAGCGCCAGACAGACCACAAAGGGTACACAGCTGCCAATATAGCCCCAGGCATAGCCTTTGGAGGAGACCTCATCCATCCGGTCCGGCACAGTCACATCGCTGAGCATGGAGTCATAGAACACCAGACTGCCCGAAAAGCCCACCTTGGCAAAGATGAAGATGAGCAGGAACGGCAGCCAGGTGCTTGCTATCCCCATGGCGCAGCAGCCGATCACGCCCACTGCCACGCAGAAGGTGAAGATGGGCTTTTTGAAGTTGCGGGTATCGGCCAGCGTGCCAAGGATCGGGCTGAGCACCGCCGTGATGACCGTGACCGCCGAGGCCGCATAGCCCCAGTAGGCCAGATATTCCACCGAGCTCAGGCCGCCCTCCTCAGCCAGTGCGTTGAAGAAGATGGGGATCAGCGTTGCCACCAGCAGCACAAACGCCGAGTTGCCCACATCGTATAAGATCCATGCCCGTTCCAGGCTGGTCAGGCAAAATTTTTGCTTTGCTTCGTCCATTTGCATTCCTCTCAAAATTCTCCGAAGGTGTGGTCATAGGCCTTGTCCAGCGGTGCGCCGTTGGAAAGCCCTTCCACATATTCCGTGATGAGCCGCACTGCCAGCGGGAGAGCCTGCTGATACAGCGCTTCCAGCTCTTTGTCGCTGGCCTCGCACCGGGGATTGGGCTGGAGGTTCGCCACCAGCCCGTGCATGACATCATAGGTGCCCGCAGCTTTCAGGGCCGTCAGCACCACCCAGCGCTTGGCCGGGCTGGTAGCCTGCAGCAGATGGTGCACCCGCACCATGCCCCGCATAGCTCCATAGGTCTCGTCTGCCGTAATATTTTCGTAGAACGGCGCAACGATCTTTGCAAACTCCCGGTTGGGGCGGATATGCCCCGCCGTGAAAAAGTGCATCGGGTCAAGCCCATCCTCCCGCATCAGCTGGTTGTCAAACTCCGTCTCGATCTCGCAGTGGCTCACACCGCTTTCCCGGGTGTAGCGCTCCACATAGGGGTGGCAGGTGCTGTCCAGTGCAAAGTGGCAGACGAACCCCAGCGCATAGGCCAGTGCCGCATTCTTGTTGCGGGCCGTGTTCACCACGCCCCGGGCCCGGGTAAAGAACACTCGGCCCGGCTGCTCGTGCATGGCGTTGCCCAGCCGGTTCACGGGGTTGGACTTCAATGCCCGGTAGTAGAACATCAGGTCAGGCCCGTGCAGGCCCATATCATACAGCGGCCGGTACGGGGTGATCTTTTCCCGCAGCTCCTTGGGCAGCTGCACCAGAACATCCGCACCAAAGCGGCGGTGTGCATACGTAGATGGCATATCCTCTCTCCTCCTTTTCGTACCAGAATCAGTATAGCAGAATCCCACCCCCGCCGCCACCCTTCCGGGTCTGATTTGTGTAAAATTTTTGAGATATTTTTCATCACGCCCATCCCATAGCGCAAAAGCGCCCCGCCGGTCTCCCGGCAGGGCGCTTTCGCAGGGTGGTATTGCAGACCAGTTCGGTCCGTGAAACGTCCGGCAGCCAAAAGCCGCCGGGCGTTTTTGACCCGGCGGCTTTCAACTATTCCAAACGATCAGTCTTTTTTCACCATCATCTTGCTGGCCTTATAGATATCGCCGCAGCCCAGGGTGATGACCAGATCACCCTCCCGGGCGTTCTGCTTGACCCAGTCAGCGGCAGCCTCAAGGCTGTCCACCAGCACAGAGTTGGGGATCTGCGCCGCCAGCTTTGCGCTGGTAATGGTGGGATCGTTGGGCTCGCGGCTGCCCATGATGGGGGTGATCACCGTGATATCGGGGATCTTGAACACATCCACAAAGTCGTTGAACAGCATCTTGGTCCGGCTGTATGTAAACGGCTGATGGACTGCGATGACACGATTGTAGCCCAGCTCCTTGGCGGTGTTCAGGGTCGCGCGGATCTCGGTGGGATGGTGGGCGTAGTCGTCCACGACCACCGCACCATTGCACTCGCCGTAGACCTCAAAGCGGCGGCCTGCCCCCTTGAAGTTCAGGGCAGCGTTGGCGCACTCCTCCACGGTCAGGCCCACAGAGCGGCAGACAGCACACATGGCCAGTGCATTGTAAATGTTGTGGCGGCCCGGCACTGCCAGACGGATGTGGCCCATCTCCTTGGTATCCCACTCCTTCAGATCAAATTCAAAGAAGCCGGGCTTGTACTCCTGCACGTTGACAGCACGGTAATCGGCCGCATTGTCAATGGCAAAGGTGCGCACGCGGCGGTCCAGGGTGTACATCACATCCATGGTGTTCTTATCATCTGCATTGGCAAAGATCATAAAATGAGTCATCAGGGCAAAGCGCTTGAAGGCAAACTTCAGCTCGCCCATGCTGCCGTAATAGTCCAGATGGTCGTTATCGATGTTCAGCACCACGGACATATAAGGGGTCAGCTTGAGGAAGGTCTCGGAGAACTCGCAGGCCTCGATGACGATATCATCACCCTTGCCGGCCTTGCCGTAGCCGCCGATGAGGGGCAGCTTGCCGCCGATGACTGCAGAGGGATCACGGCCTGCCAACTCCAGTGCGGTGGTGATCATGGAAGTCGTGGTGGTCTTGCCGTGGGTGCCGGAAACGCAGATGCTGTCCTTGTACAGGCGGCTCACATAGCCCAGCAGAACGCTGCGCTCCACAGTGGGGATGCCATAGGAAGCGGCAGCGTTCAGCTCCACGTTGTCCTTGGCAATGGCGGCAGAGTAGACCACCAGGTCAGAGCCGATCACGTTGTCCGCAGCATGACCCAGGCTGACCTTCACGCCCATCTCCCGCTCCGAGCGGATGATGCTGCCGTCCAGCACATCGCTGCCGGAGATATCATATCCCTTGGCAGAGAGGATCTGGATCAGCGGATACATGCCGCTGCCGCCGCAGCCAATGAAGTGGATCTTTTTTACATTGTCCAGCAGGTGCTGGTTGTAATCGGTGTACATGAACATAGTAAGGCAACCTCCAAATAAATAACGGCCGCAGAGCAGACCGGCTCGATCCATTCTATTAGGATACATCTTATTATATAATTTTTGACGGACAAAATAAACAGGTAATCCCGAATTTTCGGAAAGAACCATAAATCCTTTTGCGATTTTGTGATATGTGTACAAGAAATGCACAGAGCGGCCCTTCCGGCATAAAAAGAGCATCTGCGCCGGGGCAGATGCTCTTGCCGGATGCTCAGCTGTTTTTCCGCTTCAGAATCTCGTCCAGAATGGCATCGGCCACATCCGCCTTGCTCATCAGCGGAAGCTCCCGGGCACCGTCCGGGGTGATGAGGGTGACGACATTGGTGTCCACGCCAAAACCGGCACCGGCCACCTTGAGATTATTTGCCACCACCATATCCAAATTCTTTCGGGTGAGCTTTGCAGAGGAGTTTTCCACAAGGTCGCGGGTCTCCATGGAAAAACCACACAGGAACTGGTGGGCCTTCCGGGGGCCGATGGTGCCCAGAATATCCGGCGTGCGTTCCAGAGGAATGGACATGTCGCCGTCTTTTTTCTTGATTTTGTCGTTTGCTATGGCAGCGGGGCGGTAGTCGGCTACGGCAGCGGCCATGATGAGAACATCTGTGTCCTCAAAGCGGCTGGTGACGGCCTCGTACATCTGCTGGGCGGTGGTCACGGGCACATCGGTGGTGAAGCGGACCGGCTG
>ENA-ORSR01001974-ORSR01001974.1-human-gut-metagenome-genome-assembly--contig:-NODE-1974-length-12582-cov-3.430590_pt1 | contig 12582 bp, 11 predicted proteins | sample MGYA00241901_ERZ509166 | MGnify/ENA primary metagenome ERZ509166 (study PRJEB26280, sample SAMEA2338860) | human gut metagenome | biome: human gut; feature: human-associated habitat; material: faeces... | reverse complement strand
AAATCCATCTACACAGGAGAAACTTATACCTGGGATGAAGTAACTGAATAATTGATAAGAGGAAAGAAGAATGAAATCAAAAGCATGGACTGAAAAATTCATGCAGGGAGTATTCTTGATAGCCGCCTGTACTTCTGTACTGGCGGTAGCTCTCATTTGTATCTTTTTGTTTGCAAATGGAGTCCCTGCAATCAGAGAAATCGGGTTCGTAAAATTTATTACCGGAGAACTGTGGAGACCGAACAATAATCTGTTTGGAATCTTCCCGATGATCATCGGAAGCTTATATGTAACAGCAGGTGCGATCGTGTTCGGAGTGCCGATTGGAATTCTGACATCTGTATTTATGGCAATGTACTGCCCGAAAAAAATATACAGACCGCTGAAAGCAGCAACAGAGCTGTTGGCAGGAATTCCTTCCGTTGTGTATGGATTCTTCGGTCTGGTCGTACTGGTGCCAATGGTACGGGAGTTCGGAAGAACATTAAAACAGATGGGAATCGTGGAAAAAGCAGGAGACGGAAAAGGACTTCTCACTACGTCGATCATTCTGGGAATGATGATCCTGCCGACAATCATCGGAACCACAGAGAGTGCGATCCGCGCTGTGCCGACCCATTATTATGAAGGAGCACTGGCTCTGGGAGCAACCCATGAGAGAAGTATTTTTACAGTTGTGATCCCGGCTGCAAAATCCGGAGTACTGGCAGGGAGGAATCGTACTTGGAATCGGACGTGCGATCGGAGAGACCATGGCAGTTATCATGATCGTGGGAAATCAGCCGAGAATTGCACAAAATATCCTGCAGGGAATGCGTACGCTGACAGGAAATATCGTACTGGAGATGGGATATGCGACAGGTCTGCACAGGGAAGCGCTGATCGCGACAGGTGTAGTATTATTTGTGTTCATCCTGATCATCAACTTCAGTGTGGCAATGCTGAAAAGGAGGACAGAACATGAGTAATCAGACTGGAATCGGAGAAAAGCTGAAAAGCTATTTAAAACATCCGGGTTCATTTATTGTAATGCTTCTGGTGATGCTGGGAGCAATTATCACGTTTGCGGTTCTGCTGTTTTTGATCGCTTATATTCTGATCAACGGAGTGCCGCATATCAAACCGTCTTTGTTCGCGTTAGAATATACATCTGAGAATGCCTCTTTGATGCCGGCTTTGATCAATACGATTATCATGACGTTGCTTTCTTTGCTGATCGCGGTTCCGTTTGGAATCTTCTCTGCGATCTTCCTTGTAGAATATGCAGGGAAAGGGAATAAATTTGTGGAAGTGATCCGTCTGACAACAGAGACACTTTCGGGAATCCCTTCCATCGTATATGGATTGTTCGGAATGCTGTTTTTTGTCAATACATTAGGATGGGGATTTTCCCTGCTGGCCGGTGCGTTTACACTGGCGATCATGATCCTTCCGCTGATCATGAGAACAACAGAAGAAGCGTTAAAAGCAGTTCCGGATTCCTTCAGGGAGGGAAGCTTTGGACTGGGAGCAGGAAAGCTGCGTACCGTATTTAAGATTGTACTCCCGTCGGCAATTCCTGGAATTTTAGCGGGAATCATCCTGGCGGTCGGAAGAATTGTGGGAGAGACAGCGGCGCTGATCTATACAGCAGGTACTGTTGCACAGGTACCGTCAAATGTTTTTGGTTCTGGAAGAACTCTGGCAGTTCATATGTATAATCTGTCCAGTGAAGGACTGTACATGGATCAGGCATATGCAACAGCAGTCATTCTTCTGATACTTGTAGTCGGAATCAATACGATTTCGAGCGTAATCGCGAAAAAACTGACAAAAGCGTAGAGAGAAAGGAATAAACAATGGGGAAGATCAGTGTGAAAAACCTGGATTTATATTACGGAGATTTTAAAGCACTCAAAAATATCAATCTGGAAATAGAGGCAAATAAAATTACAGCGTTTATCGGACCGAGTGGATGCGGAAAGTCCACGTTATTAAAGTCCATCAACCGCATGAATGATCTGGTGGAAGGATGCCGCATCGATGGTGATATCCTTCTGGACGGACAGAATATCTTCAAAGGAATGGATGTGAACCTGTTGCGTAAGCGGGTGGGAATGGTATTTCAGAAACCAAATCCGTTTCCAATGAGCATTTATGACAATATCGCCTATGGACCGAGAACACACGGAATCCGTTCCAAAGCAAAACTGGATGATATTGTAGAAAAGTCACTGCGAAATGCGGCAATCTGGGATGAGTGTAAAGACCGTCTGAAAAAAAGTGCGTTGGGAATGTCCGGAGGACAGCAGCAGAGACTCTGTATTGCCAGAGCGCTTGCAGTAGAACCGGAAGTACTTTTGATGGATGAGCCGACATCCGCTCTGGATCCGATCTCTACATCGAAGATAGAAGACCTTGCGATGGAACTGAAAAAAGATTATACTATTGTTATGGTAACACATAACATGCAGCAGGCGGTACGTGTGTCGGATAACACAGCCTTTTTCCTTCTTGGAGAAGTGATTGAGTACAACAATACAGAAAAATTGTTTTCCATTCCGTCTGATAAGAGAACGGAAGATTATATTACAGGGAGGTTTGGTTAATTTATGCGCAACAAATTTGACAGACAGCTACAGATACTGGATGAGCAGCTTATTCATATGGGTGAGTTGTGTGAGAGTGCGATCGCGAATGCGACAAAGGCGTTGAGCGATGGAAGTATTGAGCAGGCAAAGGCAGTGATCAATGCGGATGCTGAGATCGATGGGATGGAAAAAGATATTGAAAAGCTTTGTCTGAAACTGCTCTTACAGCAGCAGCCGGTGGCAAAGGATCTGAGAAGAATCTCAGCGGCATTGAAGATGATCACAGATATGGAGCGAATCGGAGATCAGACGGCAGATATTGCAGAAATCGTAATTTCAGCCAATACAGAGGAAAGCGTAGATATCAAGGATATCGGAAGAATGGCATCTGTTGTAAGTAAGATGGTGCGCGACAGCGTCACATCGTATGTACAGAAAGATCTGGAGCTTGCGCGCCAGGTAATGCTGGAAGATGATAAAGTGGATCGCCTCTTTGACAATATCCGGGAAGAGATGGTAAATTATATCGCGATCAATAAAGGGCAGCGGGGCAGCCGGATCGTGGATCTGATCATGGTGACAAAATATCTGGAGCGTATCGGAGATCATGCGACCAATATTGCAGAGTGGGTGGAATTTTCCATTACAGGAGTACACCGAAACGGAGTGAATGTATAAGTGTAAAAAGGAGAAAAGATATGATTTATTGCGTGGAAGATGATGACAATATCCGCGAACTGGTCATTTACACTCTGGAGACGACCGGTCTTAAGGCAAAGGGATTTGCAGAAGGCACGGCATTTATGGAAGCTTTGGCGTTTGATACGCCAGAGCTTATTTTGCTTGATATCATGCTTCCGGGTGAGGATGGTCTGGAGCTTTTGAAAAAGCTGAAGAATTCCGCAAAGACGAAGGACATTCCGGTAATCATGGTGACTGCAAAGGGTGCAGAGTATGACAAGGTGATCGGTCTGGATTCGGGAGCGGATGATTATGTGACCAAGCCTTTCGGAATGATGGAGCTGGTATCCAGGATCAAAGCAGTTCTTCGAAGATCCGGCAGAGTGCAGGAGCAGGATATGCTGTCAGTCAACGGAGTCAGTGTAGATGTGAAAAAGCATGAAGTGAAAGTGGCAGGAGATATTGTGACACTGACACTCAAAGAATTTGAGCTCCTGGAGAGACTGATGAGAAACCAGAATATCGTACTGACAAGAGATCAGCTTTTAGAGGATATCTGGGGATATGATTTTGATGGAGAGACAAGAACGGTAGATGTGCATGTGCGGACACTCAGACAGAAGCTGGGAGAAAAAGGCGATATTATCAAGACTGTACGGGGAGTCGGCTACAGAATAGGAGGAGGCAATGAAGGCTAAGATCCAGAGAAGTATGCTTCTTGTTCTGTTTGTGACGATCCTGATTTTTTATGGACTTTTGACACTGGTCATGTATCAGAAGAACCTGACGCTGCTAAAAGAAGAAGTGAATCAGGAGGCCAGGTATATCCGGACTGCTGTCGATATTTCGGGACCAGCGTATCTGAAAGAAATGGACGGAGTGGATATAAAAACCCGGGTCACGAGAATCAGTACGGAGGGAAAGGTGCTTTATGATTCAGGCAATGACGCAGAAACACTGGAAAATCACAGCAAACGTCCGGAGGTAAAAGAGGCGCTTGCAAATGGAATCGGTGAGGATGTCCGCGTATCCGGAACCGTTGGAAAAGAGATGTATTATTATGCGATCCTTCTGCAGGATGGCTCTGTACTTCGCGTGGCAAAGACGATGGACAATCTGGGAGCTATGGCAAGAGATACACTTCCGGTGATCGGGGTACTGGCAGTTGTGATGATGATATTTGCATGGATTCTCGGGCGCTGGCAGACAGAACGGCTGATTCGTCCGATCAATGAACTGGATATTGAGCATCCGCTGGAAAATGTGGTCTATGAAGAATTAAGGCCGCTGTTGACTGCGATGGACAGACGGAACAAAGAAAAAGCGGCAGTGGAAGATATGAGAAAAGAGTTTTCCGCAAATGTCTCTCACGAATTGAAAACGCCGCTGACTTCGATTTCCGGCTATGCGGAGATCATGAAAAACGGACTGGTCCGTCCGGAGGATATTCCCAATTTTTCAGAGCGGATTTACAAAGAAGCAAAACGCCTGATCACATTGATCGAAGATATCATAAAATTATCCAAACTGGATGAAGGCTCCGTAGAGATTAAAAAAGAAGAAGTAGATCTTTACGAACTGAGCAGAGAGATTATCAGCAGACTGTCCATGCAGGCAAGTATGAAGCATGTTCATGTTTCTCTTTCAGGAGAGCCGGTAACCTATGTGGGAATCCGGCAGATCCTGGATGAGATGATCTGCAATATTTGTGAGAATGCGATCAAATATAATGTAGAGGGCGGAAGTGTCTCTGTCTGGGTAGGCAGCACACTGAATGGCCCAAAAGTTCAGGTGAATGATACCGGGATCGGGATACCGAAAGAGCATCAGGAGCGAATCTTTGAGCGGTTCTACAGAGTGGATAAAAGTCATTCCAAAGAGCGGGGCGGCACAGGGCTGGGACTCTCCATCGTGAAGCATGGAGCGCTGCTTCACAATGCAAAGGTAAGTGTGGAGAGTGATACCGGAAAAGGAACACGGATGGAAATTCTGTTTGAGACATCTCAGTCAGAGTGATGGAAAAGCGTTCTGGGTGGTTCGTGAAATTCTGTTTTGTAGGCGCGTGAAAATGTGGAGTAATCCTGAAAGCCGCTTGCAAGGCAGGCCTGCGTGATCGGCATCCCATCCAGGATCAAAGTGCGGGCAAGCAAAAGCCTGCGGTAGGTGATATAATTTCCGATGGTATATCCGGTTTCCGCTTTGAAGAGGCGCATCATATAATATTTGCTCAGATAAACCCGGGAAGAGAGAAAATCTACGTCCAGAGATTCTGTCAGGTGCTGGTTGATATACTGGATCAGATCGACGATCTTCGGATTGTACAGACTGGTGTCCAGAAACTCTACCCGGTTTTTAATGGCAGCCCGGTTGAGGTGGATCATAAATTCCAAAAATAAGATCTGCCGGTACAGACTGCCGGCATATTCCGTATCAGAAAAAGAACGTTCCAGGCGGTTCGTGATCTTGAAAAGAGAGCTTTTTTCAAGAGAATGAATGCGCAGCACATTGGAATGTTCTTTTTTTGCTTTTTCAAAACAATAGGAAAGATCATAGTCATCAGTCCGGTAGGCATCAATAAAACCGGGAGAAATATAGACGATGATCCGTTCATAGGGAAGAGAAGGATCCACCTGAACCCTGTGGATATCATTCCGGTTTACGAGGACAATGTCGTAAGGTTGCAAAGGATATGTCTTTCCTTCTACAAAGTATTGCACATTACCGGAAATAAAAATCGTGATTTTGTGGAATTCGTGGTAATGAAATTCAAATTCTGTGGAAATCTGATCAGTCAGGTGAAAAATCTTAAAGTCACTGTTTAAGTATCCCCGCTTATTGTATCCGCCCATAATAACCTCCTGAAAAATAAGATACTTTCAGTATAGAGCATTATTTGCAATATAGAAAGCATTTTCTCTATTCTATTTGAAGAAAATGCGGGATATAATAAAAACAGAGACAAATCAGGAGCAATATCGAGGAGGCAGAAAAATGGATATCACATTAGAACGTTATCATGGGTTGGGAAACGATTATCTTGTCTATGATCCAAATAAAAATGAACTGGAGCTGAATGAAGAAAATGTGAAAATGCTCTGTAACCGGAATATGGGGCTTGGAGCAGACGGAATTCTGGAAGGACCGTTAATGGAAGAAAAGCAGATGGCAGTCCGTATCTGGAATCCGAACGGAAGCATTGCGGAAAAGAGTGGAAACGGTGTGCGGATTTTTGCCAAATATTTGAAAGATGCAGGATATGTACAGAAGAAGCATTATACAATGCTGACCGATGGCGGCGAGGTAGAAATCACTTACCTGAATGAAGAGGGAAGCAGGCTGAAGGTTTCTATGGGGAAACTGTCATTCTGGAGTGATGAAATCCCGGTGATCGGAGAGCGCAGACAGGTGATCAATGAGGATATGGTATTCGGGCGGACATTGTACCCGGCAACCTGTGTATCCATCGGAAATCCGCATTGCGTGATCCCGATGCAGGAGATTTCAGAGCCACTGGTGTGCAAGATCGGAAGGGAGTCCGAGCGCGCAAGGTATTTCCCGAATCATATCAATACAGAACTCATGAATGTCATTGATCTGAACAATATCGCAATTGAAACTTACGAAAGAGGAGCCGGATACACCATGGCAAACGGAACCGGAGCATGTGCGGCAGCAGGTGTTGCGTACAAACTGGGACTGACCTCTAACAAAGTGATCGTTCATATGCCGGGCGGAGAGCTTCAAGTAGAGATCGGAGATGACTGGGAAGCCTATATGACGGGAGATGTGTTCTATGTGGCAGCAGTAAAATTGAGCAGCGAATTTGTGGAAATGCTGCGTGCAGTATAGAAGAGAGAAGCAGAGGGCGGATGTTCTCTGCTTTTTTAATACAAGAAATTCTCTTGCGGCCGGAACTCAGATGTGCTACGATATCTATAACAAAAGAGGAAGGATGATAGTATGCTGATAACAGTTGATTTTAACAGCGAAGAAGCAATCTATATGCAGCTTCGCAATCAGATTATCATGGGCATTGCGACTTCGGTGATCAGAGAAGGAGATTCCCTGCCCTCTGTACGGCAGCTGGCAGATACTGTGGGAGTCAATATGCACACAGTGAATAAAGCGTATACTGTTTTAAAGCAGGAGGGATTTATCCAGCTGGACAGAAGACACGGGGCAGTGATCGCTCTGGATGCAGATAAGCTGCAGGCTTTGGAAGAGATGCGCGGACAGCTTCAGATCGTGCTGGCAAAGGCACATTGTAAGGAGATCACCAGAGAAGAAGTGCATGAACTGGTGGATGAGATATTTGATAATTATGAATAGCAGGAGGAGTATATGCAGAATCAATATACAAGACAGGCAGAACGTGCGATAAAATATGCAGCCAGGATGGCGAGAAAACTAAAGCATCCATATATCGGAACAGAGCATCTCCTTTTAGGACTGCGCAGCGAGATCACAGGTGTGGCAGGCCAGGTGCTGGCATCCCACGGAGTGGACGAAGAGCAGCTTCTGCATCTGATGGATGAGCTGATCGTTCCGGGAGAAGAGATTTTACAGCAGGATGATCCAAAAGAAAGTCCGAGACTGGAGTATATTCTGGAAAATGCAAAGAAAGAGGCGCTGCATCTGCGCACCGGAGATGTTGGAACAGAGCATTTGCTTCTGGCGATCATGCACGATGCAGACTGCGTGGCAGCCAGGATGCTGATCACCCTGAACATCAATTTGCAGAAGATCCTGCAGGATATATTAAATGCGGCAGGGGTAGATGCAAAAGAGTATCAGGAAGAGATTCAGGAAGACGGACGTAACAGAAGAGGCGCCATTGACCAGTACTGTACAGATCTGACTGCTGAGGCCGCAGAAGGAAAACTGGATCCGGTGATCGGCAGAGAGGATGAGATCTATCGTCTGATGCAGATTCTGAGCCGGCGCACCAAGAACAATCCTTGTCTGATCGGAGAACCGGGAGTCGGTAAGACCGCGGTGATAGAAGGACTTGCAGAACGGATCGCGGCAGAAGTCGTTCCGGAAGGGATGAAGGGAAAAAGAGTTCTGACTCTGGATCTGCCTGCGCTGATCGCAGGCTCCAAATACCGCGGAGAATTTGAAGAACGCATGAAAAGTCTGATTTCGGAAGTGAAAGCGGATGGAAACAGCATTTTATTTTTAGATGAGATTCACACCATGATCGGAGCGGGAGGCGCAGAAGGAGCCATTGATGCTTCCAGTATTTTAAAACCTTCACTTGCCAGAGGAGAGATTCAGCTGATCGGTGCAACGACCATTGCAGAGTATCGCAAATATATCGAAAAGGATGCGGCACTGGAGAGAAGATTCCAGCCGATCACGGTAGAAGAACCTTCGAAAGAGCAGTGTATGGAGATTTTACAGGGATTACAATCCCGTTATGAGTCACATCACCGGGTGACAATTTCAAAAGAGGCGCTAAAGGCAGCTGTAGAATTGTCAAAGCAATACATCACAGACAGAAATCTTCCGGACAAAGCAATTGATGTTCTGGATGAGGCCTGCTCAAAGGTCAGCCTGAAAGGATATAAAGTACCTGACAATCTGCAGCAGCTGGAAGATGAGTTGAAAGAACTGGCAAAACAAAAAGAAGCGAGCATCCTTAAAAGGGATATGAAGGCAGCAGCAGATTTTCATGCGAGAGAGAAAGAGGCAGAGACAAAACTGGAAATGCTCAGAAAACGTTTCCACAAAAAACAGGCATCCGCACATCCGGAGGTAAGCGGAGATGATATTGCGGATGTCGTGTCAGTCTGGACGAAGATCCCGGTACAGAAATTAAAAGAGACAGATGCACACAGATTGCAGAAACTGGAAGAGACACTCCACAAAAGAGTGGTCGGACAGGAAGAAGCAGTCAGCGCAGTCGCGCGGGCAGTGAAGCGCGGACGTGTGGGATTAAAGAGCCCGAATCGTCCGATTGGTTCTTTCTTATTCCTCGGACCGACCGGTGTCGGTAAAACAGAGCTTTCCAAGGCTCTGGCAGAGGCACTGTTTGGAAGAGAAGACTCCATGATCCGGGTCGATATGTCTGAATATATGGAAAAACATTCTGTGGCGAAGATGATCGGTTCTCCTCCGGGATACGTGGGACATGATGAAGGCGGACAGCTCAGTGACAAAGTAAGAACCCATCCATATTCTGTAATCTTATTCGATGAAATCGAAAAAGCCCATCCGGATGTATTTAACATCCTGTTGCAGGTGCTGGATGACGGTCGTATTACAGATTCACAGGGAAGAGTTGTCGATTTCAGTAATACAGTGATCATTATGACCTCCAATGCCGGGGCGAAAGCAATCGTAGATCCGAAAAAACTCGGGTTTGCAGTAAAAGAAGACAAAGCAGACGATTACAAGAGAATGAAACAGAATGTGATGGACGAAGTGAAGATGATCTTCCGTCCGGAATTTTTGAACCGGATCGATGAGATTATCGTATTCCATGCACTGGGTGAAGAGCACTTGAAGAAGATTGTCAGTCTGATGTGCCGTGAATTTACAAAACGAGTCAAGACACAGCTGGATATCAGCCTGACCCTGAGGGATTCTGCGAAAAAACGGATTGCGGAAAAAGGCAAAGATACAAAATACGGAGCGCGTCCGCTTAGAAGAGCAATGCAGACAGAGCTGGAAGATAAGCTGGCAGAAGCAATCCTGAATGGGGAAGTGAAACCGGGCGAACAGATTGAGGCAGGAGTTTCCGGAAAAGAAATAAAATTTTACTTAAAGAATGCAAATTAAGTAGAAAAAGAATTTGATATATTATATAATACAGACAGAAGAAAAGAGCTCTTGCCGCAAGTGATGGCGGGATGCAGAAATACCTAGGAGGACAAGGAAAATGGCAATCGTAAAAGAATTATTACGCACAGAAGAAGACGGAAGACTGAGTTTTGGAGACTATACACTGGCGTCTAAAACGAAGCTGGATAATTTCGAATTTGAGGGCGACTTATATAAAGTAAAGACATTTTCAGAGATCACAAAATTAGAAAAAAACGGAATGTTTGTATACGAATCTGTTCCGGGAAGTGCGGTAGAGAACTTTAAACTCACAGATACAGAGGTCGTTTTTCAGATTTCTGCACCGGAGGATGTACAGTTTACACTGGAACTTGAGCCGGAGAGTGAATACGAAGTGCTTCTGGATGGTGTTTCAGCCGGAAAGATGACCACAAATCTGAGCGGAAAGCTGAGTGTCAGTGTTGAGATCAGCGAAGGGGAAGCTGTGGACGTCAAAGTAGAAAAATGCTGATTGCAAGAGTAGAAGACATTTTATAATCAATAAGAGCAGAGAGCTGGGGCTGTGAATGAAAACAGCGTTCAGCTCTTTTTTATGGAGGAGTATATGGCAAAAGGAAAGAAAAGTATTTTTTTCTGTCAGAATTGCGGACATGAAGAGGCAAAATGGCTGGGGCAATGTCCGGTTTGTAAAGAATGGAATACATTCGCAGAAGAAAAAGTGAGTGCCGGATTGAGCCGCGGGACAACGGCAGCTGCAAAGCAGAGTAAAACAGCAGAAGTAGTTCCGCTTTCTCAGATCAGTGCCAGGGATGATACCAGGATGCTGACCGGGATGAAAGAACTGGATCGGGTGCTTGGAGGAGGTATCGTCTCCGGTTCTCTCGTTCTGGTCGGAGGGGACCCGGGGATTGGAAAATCAACCCTGTTATTGCAAGTGTGTCAGAGGCTGTCGGCATCAAGAAAAATTTTATATATTTCAGGAGAGGAGTCGCAGACTCAGATCAAATTGCGTGCAAATCGTATGGGAAGTTTTACAGATCATATGCTGTTGTTATGTGAAACAAATCTGGATACCATACGTACTGCCATTGAGAGGCAAAATCCGGAGCTTGTGATCATTGATTCGATTCAAACGATGTACAATGAAGAAGTATCCTCAGCGCCGGGAAGTGTTTCGCAGGTAAGAGAATCTACCCATGTGCTGATGCAGCTGGCAAAGGGGATGGGGATTCCAATCTTTATTGTTGGACATGTGACAAAAGAGGGGACTGTGGCAGGTCCGAGAGTGCTGGAACATATGGTGGATACGGTACTTTATTTTGAGGGAGACAGACATGCTTCCTATCGGATTCTGCGTGCAGTAAAAAACCGTTTTGGTTCTACCAACGAGATCGGTGTGTTTGAAATGCGAAGAGAAGGACTGGTAGAAGTGGAAAACCCCTCCGAATATATGCTGAGCGGAAAGCCGGAAAATGCATCTGGTTCTGTTGTGGCATGCTCTATGGAAGGAACACGTCCGATTCTGATCGAGATTCAGGCGCTGGTCTGCCAGAGTAACTTCGGAATGCCAAGAAGAACGGCAGCAGGAACGGATTATAATCGTGTAAATCTTCTGATGGCGGTACTGGAAAAAAGGATTGGACTGCCGTTGTCAAATTATGATGCCTATGTCAACATTGCCGGAGGGATTAAAATGAATGAACCGGCGATTGATCTGGGAATCATCATGGCGCTGGTTTCCAGTTACAAGAACCGGGCGATCGATGAAAAGATGATCGTATTTGGAGAAGTTGGATTAAGCGGAGAGGTGCGTGCAGTCAGTATGCCAGAACAGCGAGTGGCAGAGGCTAAAAAACTGGGATTTGAGATCTGTATCCTTCCCAAAGTATGTCTGGATATGGTAAAAGAAATCAAAGGGATCAAACTACTGGGGGTAGGAAATATCAGTGATGCGATAAACCTTTTGTAAATAGATATAAGGATCAATCTCGAATTCAAAAACACAGGTGAATTGTCTGAATTGTCTGAATTAAATAAAAAATAAAAAAATCATTGACAATTCACCTGCACAGTGATAAGATACCACTTGTCGCTGAGACAGACCGATGAAAAGAATAAGCCCAAGGGCCACTGTGGGACAGGATGCGAGAGCAGATCGCTGTACAAAGTGAAAAAAGTTCTTGACAAAGAGAAGTCAATGTGATAATCTAAATAGGCTGACTTGTGAGGGAGAAAAAATCCGGAACAGACAGCGAAAAGAAAAATAAAAAAGTTCTTGACAAGTGAGAAACGGCGTGATAAAATATCAGAGCTACTTCTTATCAACAAGAACAGCGAAGAACCTTGATAATTAAACAATAGACAACAACCTTGAAAATTTCTTAAGAGAAGATTTTTTAAGAACAGCATCTAAGAGATGCACCCGTCACATGAGAATGTGACAGACAGTAAAAGGGATGAATTAGCTAGTAGTTAATTCTGACCGGAACGAACACTTTTAACGAGAGTTTGATCCTGGCTCAGGATGAACGCTGGCGGCGTGCTT
>ENA-ORSR01001957-ORSR01001957.1-human-gut-metagenome-genome-assembly--contig:-NODE-1957-length-12677-cov-2.681746_pt1 | contig 12677 bp, 8 predicted proteins | sample MGYA00241901_ERZ509166 | MGnify/ENA primary metagenome ERZ509166 (study PRJEB26280, sample SAMEA2338860) | human gut metagenome | biome: human gut; feature: human-associated habitat; material: faeces... | reverse complement strand
ATAGGGTATCGGTTCTCTTCTCGGGCGTCTGTCTCTTAATGAATTAAATAGTACTATATCATTTTGGGGAGCCGCAGGCAAGGAAGAAAAGTGAATTTACCATAAGATACAAATTGCGAAAAGCGAGGATTTGCGTTATAATAAAAAGCAGTATGTCGGGGCAGTCTTATTCAATTTTTGGAAAGAAAACAAGGACTGTAACAGCAAATATAGGAGGATGAAAATGGGAGTTTTAGATAATTTAGTACCAGAAAAAGTTTTTTATTATTTTGAGGAGTTATGTAATATTCCACATGGTTCAAAAAATACAAAGGCGATCAGTGATTATTGTGTTAATTTTGCAAAGGAAAGAGGCTTAGCTTATCATCAGGATGCCAGTAACAATATTATTATTTTAAAGAATGGCTCTAAAGGATATGAAGATTCTAAGCCGGTGATCATTCAGGGACATCTTGATATGGTCTGTGAAAAAGAAAAAGATTGTACAATTGATTTTGAGAAAGATGGACTTGATTTAGCGATTGACGGTGATTATATTTATGCCAAAGGAACTACTTTGGGCGGTGATGATGGAATTGCGGTGGCAATGGCACTTGCGATTCTTGATGATGATACATTAGAGCACCCGCCAATTGAGGCAGTATTTACTGTAGATGAAGAAATCGGTATGCTTGGTGCGGTAGCGATGGACTGTTCTTCTTTAAAGTCACGTCTGATGCTGAATCTCGACTCTGAGAACGAAGGGCACTTCCTTGTAGGCTGTGCTGGCGGAATGATGGTAGAGTGTGTATTTCCAGCAGAGAGAAGACGCTGGAGCGGCAAAGTTGTTTCTGTTCATGTGAACGGAGTTACTGGCGGGCATTCTGGTGTGGAGATTCAGAAACAGGGAGCGAATGCGAATGTAATTCTTGGAAGAGTATTATATGCCTTAAAGAAAAAGGTTGCTTTTAACGTAATCTGTGTGGATGGCGGATTAAAGGATAATGCGATTACAAGAAGTTCCAGAGCAATTCTTATGCTCGCTCCAGGAGAAGAAGAGATTTTTATGGATATCATAAAAGAGCAGCAGGAGATTATTACAAAGGAATATCATAAGACAGATGCTAATATGTCTATTGAAGGTTTCTTAGAAGTTTCTAAAGAAGATGAAGCAAGCGCGGCAGGTAAGATGCCGCTGACAGAAGCTTGTGGTAATGCAGTGATCGCAGCGCTGCGTACATTCCCATGGGGTGTTCAGAAGATGAGCCAGGACATGGAAGGACTTGTGCAGACTTCTTTAAATCCAGGTATTTTAGCAACAAAGGAAGATGAGATTTCTCTTACTTTCTCTGTACGAAGCAGTGTGGCAAGTGAGAAGGAAGAACTTTATGAAAGACTGGTGTGCCTGACAGAGAGTCTTGGAGGTAAGGTAAATCGTTCCAGTGATTATCCTGCATGGGAGTATGTAGAAGATTCTAAACTTCGCATTCTTATGGGAGATACTTACCGCGAAATGTACAAAAAAGAGCCTGTAATGGAAGTGATTCATGCAGGTGTTGAGTGTGGATTATTCTCTGAGAAGATGCCTGGTCTTGACTGTGTGTCTTACGGACCAGATATTTTTGATATCCATACTCCGCAGGAACGTCTTTCCATTTCCAGTACTAAGAGAATTTACGAATATACAGTAGAAGTATTAAAGAGGCTTAAATAGTGGAAAAGCAACATAAGGTGCAGTGTTACGCTGCACCTCTTGAAGGAATTACCGGCTATATTTACAGAAATGCTCATCAGCATATTTTTCAGGGTGTTGATAAATATTTTACACCGTTTGTTACACCAAAGCCGAAAAAAGGGTTAAATACAAGAGAGAAGAACGATATTGCGCCGGAACATAATAAAAATATTCCTGTTGTACCACAGATTCTTACCAATAAGGCCGCAGATTTTATCAAGGTAGCAGGGATGATGGAAGAGCTTGGCTATAAAGAGGTTAATCTCAATCTTGGCTGTCCATCCGGGACAGTAGTTTCTAAGAAAAAAGGAAGTGGATTCCTTGCAGATTTAGAGGGAATGAAGTACTTTTTTGATGAAGTGTTCTCTCAGGTAAATATAGAAGTATCCGTTAAGACGAGACTGGGTGTGGAGAATCCAGATGAGGTTATAGATTTGATGAACGTTTATAATGCATTCCCGATTTCGGAGGTAATCGTTCATGCAAGGGTCAGAGAAGATTACTACAAAAGGCCGGTCAATCAGGAAGCATTTGCTCAGTGCCTTGCTATAAGCAAACATCCAGTATGTTATAATGGCGATTTATTTACCGCACAGGATATTGAGAACTTGACCGCAAAATTCCCAGACATTAAAGCAGTTATGCTTGGACGCGGAATGATTGCAAATCCACAGCTTACGGAAGTATTTTGTGGAAGGGAAGCACATGGAGATAGTACCAGTGTTGAAAACAGGCAGGGACTTGATTATGTGCGCTGGAAAGCATTTCTTGATGAATTGTGTTATGGATATGAACATATCATGTCCGGCGGAAGGAATGTCCTGTTTAAGTTAAAAGAAGTATGGTCTTATATGATTACATTTTTCCCTGAAAGTGAGAAATATGGGAAAAAGATAAAGAAGGCAAAAACAGTTGAGGAATATCAGAGAATAGTAGATACACTTTTTAGAGAAATGGGGATAGTTTAATATCCCCGGAGGTGAATGATATGTGGAAAAAAACAACCGCTGTGTTAATGATTTGTATACTTTGCATAAGTTTTTCTTTTCCTGTAAGTAATGCAGCAGAAATATCAGGCACAGCAAGTGATGTTACAAATTACAAGCAGATATCCAGTCTGGTATCCGATACATGGGAAAGCGATTATTTTGAAAAGATGATTATTTCGCCAGGTTCTGATTCGATGGAAAAGGACGGAGAGCAGGAGAGTGTCTCAGATGAATTTAACGTCAGTGTCTCTAAGGCAAAGGAGATAACGAAAACCGAGAATTCTATGGACAGCTATCTTGACAGGCAGGATGGAATTTATGAAGTAGAGAAGAATGATGACGGTGATCTGGAAGTGACAGCACCGTATCAGACAAAGAGAATTATTGTAGAGAATGATAATGTAGAAGATACATATGGCGCAAGCCATGTTTATGTAAATAAAGCGGATGGCGAGACTATTTTGCAGTATGATGCAGAAGAAGATACAGAGTCTGCCTTTGAGGCATTAAAGCAGACCTATGGACCGTCACAATGTTATTTAGATAAGGTTGTTTCTTTAGATGAGACAGCTATGGGACTTCCTCTTTCTCAGGAGATTGTGGATGGTGTGGATAGCTATTCCTGGGGTAATGACTATATGGGAATGAGTAAGCTCAAAAAGGAAGCGGCATCTTATGGGTATACACGCAAAGTTACCGTTGCGATTGTCGATACCGGAATTAATACTTCAAACAGGATGTTTAAAGGCCGGACAATTTCTTCGCAAAGTTATAACTTTTTCAATGGAAATAAAAATGTAACAGATGTTTTTGGACATGGTACACATGTAAGCGGCATTATTGTTGATGCCACTCCTGCAAATGTCAGTCTTTTAGTATTACGGGTTGCAAACAGTAAAGGGCAGTCTTCTATGCTTACGATAAAGACAGCGCTGCAATATGCCATTGCCAAAAAGTCTGATGTAATTAATTTAAGCATGGGATTTATTGATGCGAATGCAGATTTATATAATTATCTTGATTCCACGATTGATAAGGCGTATGAGAAGGGAATTCCAATTTCCTGTGCGGCAGGTAATCAGGAAACAGGCGGCATAGATGTCCGTTATTGTTATCCGGCAAATTATAGTAAGACGATTGCTGTGTCTGCAATTGATTCCAGCGGACGGTTAGCAAACTATTCAAATAGAGGCAATGGAATAGACTTTGCAGCTCCGGGAACAGGAATTATCAGTGCGGATTATAAGGGAAATTTGACTTTGCGTGCTATGTCAGGTACTTCTATGGCAGCTCCGCATATTACTGCGGCAATTGCATATTTAAAGATGATGCAGCCTAATTTATCAGTGAAGGGTGTCTGCAGGGAACTTGAACTATACTGTAGGAATCTTGGTGCCAAAAAGTACTATGGCAGGGGATGCCCGATTCTGACGAATTTATTTAAAAAGGGCATTACGAATAAAAAGTATATCGTAATCTTAAAGCCAACGCTGAGTTCTGTATCAAATAAAGGCAGTGGAATAAAGGTTACATGGAAGAAAGCTACAGGAGCTGCATCTTATTATGTGTATCGAAGAACGAATAATGGAGCCTGGAAACGGAGAGCAGTACTCTCTGCTTCTTCTAATTCTTACATAGATAGAAATGTAAAACAGGGAAAGAAGTATACTTATAAAGTACGGGCCTATAATAATGGAATATTCGGAAGGTTCAGTTCTGAAAAAAAGGTATATCGATTAAAGACGCTTACGAATATCCGGGTAAAAAATACTTCTGGAAGACGGGCAGCCGTGTTGTGGAAGAAAAAGACATACGCAACAACTTATCAGGTAAAATATGCAGCCAATCCGTCTTTTAATAAGGCAAGAAAAGTTTCGGCAAATAAAAAGAACAGCCGTTTAACAACAAAGAAGTTAAAGAAAAAGACATACTATTTCCAGATTCGTTACAGCTACAAAAAAGGCGGTGTAAAAAGCTGGTCTGCCTGGTCTAAGGTGAAGAAAATAAAAATTCGTTAGAATTAAAAATGTAATAAAAATAGAAAACATTACAGAAAGAGAATCAAACCATGAATACGGAAAAAGAACAAAAAGAAATAGAAGAAAAATGGCAGACTGAGCGCTTAGAAAAGCAGATAAACTTTATCCGCGAAATGGATAAGGAGAAGTTTATCGGGAGACAGACATATTTATCCGATGGAAAGCGCAAAGAAAATGATGCCGAACACGCATGGCATCTGGCATTAATGACCTTGCTTTTATCAGAATACGCGAATGAAAAAATAGATACCTTAAAAACGATGACTATGGTGTTATTCCATGATGTAGTAGAAATTGATGCGGGGGACACATACGCTTACGATGAAGAAGGGAAAAAGACACAGGCCCAAAGAGAACAAAAAGCCGCAGAAAGACTTTATGGCCTGCTGCCAGAAGACCAGGGAGCAAAATTAAAAGCTATCTGGGAAGAATTTGAGGCCAAAAACACACCGGAATCCCGCTTTGCCCACACAATGGATAACCTTCAGCCAGTTATTTTGAATGCGTCCACAGACGGAAAGGCATGGAAAGAACATCAAGTACGCCTAAGCCAGTTTATGGGCCGACAGGAAGATACGCCAAAGGGCTCCGAAACACTTTGGAGATATGAATGGGAAAAACTCGTAAAACCATTTTTAGAAAATGGAACAATTAGGGGGGATGAATAATTCTGTTCAATGGACAAGGAGACGAAACCGAGAACCCCAATAGACTCCCTATTTGTGACTTTAGTCGCTGCAGGTTGAATGTTCGCTTACACGCTCGCATCCAGCCTTTGCTCCCAGGCCACAGATAGGATGCTATTGGGGTTCTCGGTTTCTGTCTTTGGCAGGATTGAAAGGGATTTTTCTATGGTGTTGCAGTTATGAAAAATTTTTCGGGTGCGTTATCTATGGATAGATTGAATGGAAGCTTTCTATGGGATTGCGTTGGTTGAATTATTCAACAATTTTCATACAGATTGAGACTTCACTTCAAATCAATCAAAAGATATGTGAGTTTTCCCTTTATAAGTATATGTGCCTGATTTGTGGAGCCAAAGACAGAAAATAAAGCCAAATTTATTTTCTTTGCCTTTGATATAGGATTTTCGTAAAATAAAATGTGTGGGGGAAAATTCAGGTGTGAGTTTATTCAAAGACTGAATGAAAAAAGAACCTTTCGATACTATAATTTTTGACTTTTGCGCTATGGAATTTTGACTGTAAGTCCTGCGAGCTCGTTTTCGAGCAGGACTTGTTTTATCAGGCAAAATGGAATGTTTAGCGCAATTGAAAAAATTATAGTATCGAAAGGTTCTTTTTTGCAGTACACTTTGCAATTGATATAACACCTGAATTTTCTCTATTTACAGGAAGAAAATCAGCATATCAATCAAAAATACTGGTATCAGGCAGCTTAGTGACCAGAGCATATATCCAAAGAAAGATGGCATTTTAATACCGTTCTCCTCTGCGATGGAGCGTACCATAAAGTTCGGAGCGTTACCGATATAGGTATTAGCGCCCATGAATACGGCACCGCAGGAAATCGCCATCAGAATTGTCTGTGGTATAAAGCTGGTCAGTGTCTGTATACCGGAGCTAAATCCTAAGGAGGCTGCAGTTGTGAAGAATACCAGGTAAGTCGGTGTGTTATCAAGGAAGCTTGATAATGCTCCGGTTATCCAGAAGAACTGCCAGGGTTCAGTCAGTCCAAGACTGGAACCCCGGGCTTTTAAAATAAGGAGTGCCGGAATCATCGTAATAAAGATACCGATGAAAAGAATGGCAACTTCCTGAATCGCATCCCAGGTAAAATGGTTGCTGCTGCGAACTTCCTTTTTGGTTGTCTTAAAGGAAAGATAAGCAGAAGCAAGAATCATCGCAATTTCGATAATGGAAGCATAGGATAAAGTTACACCCATTATAGTAAGTCCTTCGCTGAAAACAGGGAAGGTTGTTGGAAGTACTCCGCTTAAAATAACACCTGCAACGATGATAAGAAGAAAGAGAATGTTGTGTGCTCCGTCTAAATGAAGCTTTACTCTGTTTTCTTCTGTTTTCATTTCCGGGCGGAAACCGGCAGCAATGTCTTTTTTATATGCCCTTGTATCAATAAGGAAGAACAAGGTCAGTAAAATAATGACATTAATAATCATTACAGGGAGAAGATGGAGACTCCAGAAAAAGTCAACACCGTTCATAAATCCCATCAAAAGTGGCGGGTCACCTACAGGGGTAAGACAGCCACCAATATTTGAAATGAGGAAAATGAAAAATACCATAATCTGTACTTTACGCTGACGCCATTTATTTGCTCGGATAATTGGACGAATCATCAGCATACTTGCTCCGGTTGTACCAATCCAGCTTGAAAGTAACGTTCCGATAAGGAGAAGTACAACATTAACCTTTGGATTGCCGGCCAAATCGCCCTGAAGACTGATATTACCTGCAACACAGAAAAGACCAAATAAAAGGACAATAAAAGTGAGATAATCGCCCAGTGTAACCTCTATCAGGTGTTCTAAAGCGACATGCTCTCCAAAAGCGATGGCAAAAGGAATGAGGAACAGCAAAGACCAGAAGGCAACGACCCAGGGCTTATGTTTTTCCCACCATTCTTCCTTTATCAAAGGGAAAATCGCAATACTTAAAAGCATACCAGCAAAAGGAATACAGCTCCATATAGGAAGGGTGTTTCCGAGTGCAGTATCGGAAAGACCACTTTCAGCAGCAAATACATGCAGAGGACTAAACAGCAAAAAAGCCGACAGTCCGATTAATAGTTTTTTCATTTGTTAAACCTCCCGTATGTTGGTTTTGTATTTTTTTATTATAGGCGAAAGTCAGAAGGCAGAATTCACCAACATAATAAAATAACTAAACTCATACTAAGACGAAGACTTTTTCTTGTCAAAGGACAAAGATAGTGATTTGTCTAAAATGGCGGAAAAAATTATAAAAAAACCAAGAATTTTATGTAAAATAAATTAAGAAAAAGCTTTTCTATCTGTTTAAAAATAATACGATGTTTGCTATAATATGTCATATCATGGAAAAGGGAAGGACATGGACGTGAAAGAAGAAATTAGTACAATAAAACAGATAAATAGTGAAGCTACGCCGATAGTAAGTCTTTCCGTTACGAATCTGGATATCGAGGTGGAGGAAGGGAAAGTTTATAAGGACTCTTTTTTCATCGAGAGTGAGAATAAAGTTCCGATAGAAGGATATGTCTGTACAACCAGCGATAAGGTGGAGACAGAGGCTGAACGGTTAGAGGGAACCCGGCAGGAGATTCCTTTTTATTTTAAAGGGAAACTGGCTACCGCGGGGAATACTTTTGAGGGAGATATTGTCTTAATAACGAACGGCGGAGAGTATAATATTCCGTACTGTGTTAAGGTAATTCATAAGTTTGTGGAAAGTTCGGGTGGACGTATCTCTACAATGGAAGAGTTTGTACAGATTTATGAGAATAATAGAAAGGAAGCAGTAGATATATTTTTCCTGCCGAATTTTGAAGAAGTGTTTCTTCAGGGAAAGCCAGAACAAAAGGAGCTGTATCACAGCCTGATGAAGAGTCGTTCTAAAAGCCTTATTCTGGAAGAATTTCTGACCGCTGCCGGTTATAAGAATACTTCATTTCTTGATGTATCACAGGATAAGCTGGTTTTAGAAGAAGAGGATAGCAGCGCACAGCTTGAATTACTTCTTACACAGCCAGGATATGTTGAGGGAAGTATCTACAGTGAAAAGGGTCAGATTCAGATTTCAAGGGAACGTTTTTCCAGTGATGATTTTACAGATGGGAAGCTGCTTTTTAATGTTGAGAGGAAGCAGAACCTTTTAAATGGCAGTGATATAATTCATATTGATACCGTTCGTCAGGATATTGAGATTTCTGTAGAATGGTGGGCGAAGCAGACAGCTTTGACTAAGGAAAAGGAGAAGAAGTTATACCTTAAGAAAAAGAGAGCACAGTTAATGCATAACTATCTGTATTTCCGAACAGGAAGTATCGCATTTGAAGATTTTGCAGAAGATTCCGGGCATGTATTAGAAGAATTGTCACGATATACAGAGGATAATGAGTGGAAGCTTTACCGAATGCATTTCTTCTTAATGGAAGAGCGAAAAGAAGAGGGAAAGGAACTGTTAGAACTCTTAGAAAAGGTTTCTCAAAGAGACGAATTTACGCCATTAGAAGCGAATTATTTTTTATATTTAAAGGCAATGTATTACAGAACACCGGAGGCGATCAGCAAAGCAGTATCTACGATAAGGGAGTTTTATGAGTTGTCAGAATATAAGGCAGAAGCTTTGTGGATGCTTATTTATCTTGATAGAGAGTATGTGTATAACAAGCGTCTCCAATATGATACGATCCGTCAGTTATTTGAAGAGGGGAATAACAGCAGTCTTTTATATTTTGAAGCCTGTGATATTTTGAATGAGAACCCGAATTATATGGAAGAACTCGGGAAGTTTGAGATAAGTATTTTCCGCTGGGGTGTGCGGTATGGATATATTTCTTTATCATTATCCTACCAGTTTGCGCGTCTTGCCTTAAAGGCTAAATACTACAATAAGTCTATTTATTATATTGCGGAAAAACTGTATGGAGTAGAGCCGGATGAGCAGTTTTTACAGGTGATTTGTTCTCTTCTTATTAAGGGAAATCGTACAGGTAAGGAATATCATGAATATTTCAGACTTGCGGTAGAGGCCAATTTAAAGATTATTGGTTTGAATGAATTCTTTATCCGCAGTATGGATTTTGAGACGTATGATCTTATTCCACAGAGAGTTTTGATCTATTTTACATACAGCAACAGTTTAGATTATTTAGAGAAGGCATATTTATATAGCAACGTGCTTCGCAATAAAGAAAAGTATGAGGAAGTATATGGAGCTTACTATTCTAAGATGCTTCCGTTTATAGAAGAACAGCTTTTAAAAGGAAGAATTAATGAACACCTGGCTTACTTATATACCTGTTTCCAAAAGGAAGTACTGGAGAAACCAGATAACTGGAAAGCTGTCTGTGATATTTTATTCTACCATAAATTAATCTGCACGAATCCACATATTATTGGGGTGTATGTTTCCTGTCCAGAGCTTGGAACGGAGAAGTATTATCCACTTTCCGGCGGAACGGGCGGGGTAGAGATTTACAACGACAGGGCAGTACTTTATTTTGTAGATAATAATGAGCAGCGTTATGTGAAGGATATTAACTATCAGTTAAGGGAGTTTTTATCTCCACAGCAGTTTGAGGAAGAGTGGATACGCAGGAATTTATCCAATAGAAAGATTCTTCTTATGGAATCTGGCAAAATGGAAGAGAATATAAAAGAGCAGACTCTTCCAGTATTGCAGAGAATTGTATTTAATGATGATTTTACACGGTGGATGCAGGTGGAAGCCGTAGAAAAGATGCTTGTCTATTATGAGAATCATCAGGATAAGCGGAATCTGGCAAGATGGCTTGGCAAGATTGACTATTCGAATATTTCTACAGAATTCAGAAAGACATTGATGGATTACTATATGGAAGTAGGAATGATGGAAGATGCTTTCTTTGGAATCGAGCTTTATGGATGCGATATTATGGGTGCGGCAAAGATTTTGCGTCTGGCATCATTTGGAGCACAGTGCTATCAGGGAAAAGATGATGAAGCAACCCTTTCTTTGGCTTATGCGGCATTTATCCGTAAAAAATGCAATAAAGATACGCTTATCTATCTGATGAAGCATTTTAAGGGAGAGACAGCAGCTTTGTTGGAAATCTGGGAAAGAAGCAAGCGATTTGGTCTTGAAACAGCAGCCTTTGAACGAAGAATACTTGAGCAGGTAATGTTTACTGGCAATGATACAGAGGGCGTATTTCCTGTCTTTGAATCATTTTATGCAACCGATGAGGGTGACGAACTGATTGACCGTTATCTTGAATATGCTTCCATGAAAGAACTGGAAAGTTCAATGGAACTGAATGATTTTATGCACATGGCGATTGGTCAGGAAATTGTAAATGGCAGAATGGAAAACAGACATTCAAGAATTCATTTTCTGTATTATTTTGCAGGAAGAGAAGACTGGTATGATACGATAAAAGATACGGCAGTTTATATTATTAATGGATTTTTGCAGGAAGAATTTTATCTGCCAGTTTATCAGGCATATAGTCAGTGGATTACGTTCCCGATTCATTATCAGGAGATGACATTCCTTACTTATCATGGAAGAGCGGGAAGTAATGTGATACTCCGCTACCAGATTGATGGAGAAGAATATTCTCTCAGAGAATTACATTTAGAAGAAGTACTTCCGGGAATGTATGTGTGTCACATGAACTTCTTCCAGAAAGATCATGTAAAATACCGTCTTGAATCGGATGGAAGTCCGGTAGATGAGGGGGCTGGTTTAGAGTTTGAAACTTTTGAATATGGAGACGGAGAAGATAGTCGTTTTTTCACATTGAATCATTTGGATTCTGAGGAGTCTTCTTTGCCGGAGGTAAAGGATTGTCTTTTAAAAACTTTTTTTGCAGACCAGTATATGAAGCTTCTGTAAATAGAAAGATAAGTTAAAAAAGCAGAATGAGAGGTTTACAATGGAAGAACTGGAAACAAAAAAATATGCCGGAATAGACTTAGGCCGTACTTCTGTACAGTTTAGCATATACCGTGAGGGACAGGAGGAGATGACAGAAGAAAGTTTCCTCCTGTCTGAAGAAGAACAAAAAGAATATATAGAGTCTGGGATGCGGCAGGTTGAAAGATATATGGAGACAGGAGGGCTTCGGTGGCCTGATTTTCAGGCGGTTCATTTTTCGATGGAGGATGCATCGGAGGAGAATCGGAGTAAGCTCAAATCGGCAGTAAGTGAGGAGCTTCGGAAACTGCATGGGGTGAAGGTTATCACGCATTTCAGAGCCTTTGCAGAATATGTATTTCATCAGGAAAGAATCATGTGGGACCGAAATACGCTTTTGTTAGATTATCATGATAATCAGCTTAGTTATGTTTTGATTGACCAGATCAGACGCTCAAAGCAGAAGGCATACCGGGCATTGCAGCAAAGAATTGATTTAAATGAGTACCGCGTAGCAGAAGGAACACCGGAGCAGGATCAGAACTTTGGCCAGATGATGAAGCGGTTCCTTGTAAAGAATCCGGCGAATATCATTTTCCTTACAGGAAGTGGATTTGAGGGAAACTGGATGAAAAAGACACTTACCTATCTGTGTGCAGGAAGAAGAGTATTTTTAGGACAGAATCTTTATGCTAATGGAGCATGTCTTTTGGGAATTCATTCGATTGAACTGATGGATGAGGGAATGATTCTTATGGATGGGCCTGATATGGTTTACCATACTGTCGGTGTCGTTACAACAGAAGCAGGTAAGCCACAGTATGTTCCGATTACTTCAATTGGAAGAGAATGGTATAATACACATGGAAGTGTGGATATTATTCTTGATAAAAGTCAGAGAGTGGATTTCTTTTACCATAATACGAAAGAGAATGAAATTGAGGGAGCCGCCTGTGATATCAAAGGACTTCCGAAACGACCGCCAAAGACAACAAGAATCCGTATTGAAGTCAGCTTTACTTCGCAGACAGAGGGAGTGATTCTTCTCAAAGATATGGGATTTGGGGAGATGTTCCCGGCGACAGGAAAGATTATCGTCTTTCCGTTTACATTGATTTCGTGATCTGGAGTGACTTTTTGACACGCTCCAGAGAATTTTCGTAAAAAGAAAGAGGTAGAGAAGATGAGAGAATCACTAATCTGTATTGGAAAGATTGGAGAAAAAGGATATTATTTTGAGGATACAGGAATACAGATTTTCTCCTATGAAGAACTTTTTGATACCGGAAAATGAGGGAAAATTCATGAATCAGTTTTTGCCCATGAGTCGTCAGGAGATGGACGACCTGAATAT
>ENA-ORSR01001955-ORSR01001955.1-human-gut-metagenome-genome-assembly--contig:-NODE-1955-length-12687-cov-7.972213_pt1 | contig 12687 bp, 12 predicted proteins | sample MGYA00241901_ERZ509166 | MGnify/ENA primary metagenome ERZ509166 (study PRJEB26280, sample SAMEA2338860) | human gut metagenome | biome: human gut; feature: human-associated habitat; material: faeces... | reverse complement strand
GCCACATGGGCTACCTGTTCGGCCTGTTCGACGCGCTGGGCGTGCCGGATGCCGCCCGCGCAAAGCTGCTGGAAAAGCTGCGGGAGAAAAACGCCCACGAGCTGCGGGCCGCCGCCGGAGCTGCCGGTCTTGCCGATGCCGCCGCCGACATCCTGTGCAGCGTGCTGAACCTCTGCGGCAGCTATGCCGATACCCTTGCAAAGGCCGCTGCCCTGTGCCGCAATGACGCCATGCGCGCGGCTGTGGCCGAGCTGGAAGCGCTGGCTGTGCCGCTGGAAAAGGCGGGCGGCGTCATCCGGCTGGACATGACGCTGGCCGGTGAGATGGAATACTACAACGGGCTGGTCTTTCAGGGCTATCTGCAGGGCCTGCCGCGGCCTCTGCTCAAGGGCGGCCGCTACGACCTGCTGATGCAGAAATTCACCCCCGGGGCCGGGGCCATCGGTTTTGCGGTCTATCTGGACGAGCTTGACCGCCTGAGCGCCCCCACCCCGCCGGTGCAGAGGAACAGCACGGACCGGGTCATGCTGAATGTGGCCCTGCCCAAGGGCCGTTTGGGCGACAAGATGTATGACCTGCTGACCCGCATCGGCTACGGCTGCACCGAGGACTACAACGCCACCCGAAAGCTGGTGGTGGAGAACCCTGCGGCGGGCATCCGGTACTTCCTTGTCAAGCCCAGTGATGTGGCCATCTACGTTGAGCACGGCGCGGCAGATGTGGGCATCGTGGGCAAGGATATCCTCACCGAAGCCTCTGCCGATGTCTACGAGCTGCTGGATACCGGCCTTGGCAGGTGCCGGATGTGCGTGGCTGCCCCGGCGGATTACAAGGATGACCCCAGCCGCCCGGTGCGGGTGGCGACCAAATTCGTCAACATTGCAAAGAGTTACTATGCGTCCATCGGGCGGGATATCGATATCATCAAGCTGAACGGCTCCATTGAGCTGGCCCCCATTCTGGGCCTTTCCGATGTCATTGTGGATATCGTGGAGACCGGCACCACCCTGCGGGAGAACGGCCTGCGGGTGGTCACCGAGTTTATGCTCATTTCGGCCCGATTCATTGCCAATAAGGCCAGTTACCAGTTCAAGCACAACGAGATGGATGCCATGCTGGAAGCGCTGCGCAAGACCTTGCAGGAGGAAACAAAATGATCAAGCTGTATAATTTTGATGAGCTCAGGCCCGAGGAGATCCTGAACCGGGACATCCGCGCGGAAAAAAACGTGGAGGATGTGGTGGACGGCATCATTGCCGAGGTCCGCGCCCGGGGTGATGAAGCGCTGAAGGAGTACGCGCTGAAATTTGACGGGGCAAAGATCGACGACCTGCAGGTGACGCAGGCGGAGATCGATGAGGCCTTTGCCAATATGGACCCCTATTTCCTTGAGACCCTGCGGGAGGCCGCCGCCAACATTGAGAGTTTCCACCGCCAGCAGGTGCACAAGAACTTTGTGATCAACGAGAAGCCCGGCATCGTGCTGGGCCAGAAATATACCCCCATTGAAAAGGCGGGCGTGTATGTGCCCGGCGGCACAGCGGCCTATCCCTCCACCGTGCTGATGGATGTCATCCCGGCCAAGGTTGCGGGCGTGTCGGAGATCGTGATGACCACCCCCGCCGGAAAGGACGGCAGGGTGAATCCGGTCATCCTTGCTGCTGCCGCCACCGCCGGTGTGACCAAGATCTTCAAGACCGGCGGTGCACAGGCCGTGGCCGCGCTGGCCTACGGCACCCAGACCATCCCGGCGGTGGACAAGATCGTCGGCCCCGGCAACATCTATGTTGCCACCGCCAAGCGGAAGGTGTTCGGCAAGGTGGGCATTGATATGATCGCCGGCCCCAGCGAGATCCTGGTGCTGGCCGACGGCGGCTGCAACCCCGCCTGGGTGGCGGCAGACCTGCTGAGCCAGGCCGAGCACGACAAGCTGGCCAGCCCTGTTCTTGTCACCGACAGCCCGGAGCTGGCCAGGGCCGTGCAGGCAGAGCTGGAGGTGCAGATCCCCCAGCTGCCCCGTGCCGCCATTGCCCGCGCCAGCGTGGACGACAACGGAAAGATCATCGTCTGCACCGACCTGCACAAGGCCATTGAGGCCTGCAACATCATTGCGCCGGAGCATCTGGAGGTCTGCGTGGAGGACCCCTTCGGCGTGCTGAACGAGATCAAAAACGCGGGCAGCATCTTCCTGGGCCGCAATGTGCCCGAGGCCCTGGGCGATTACTTTGCAGGCCCCAACCACACCCTGCCCACCAGCGGCACGGCCCGCTTCTCCAGCCCGCTGGGTGTGGACGACTTTGTGAAGAAGTCCAGTTTCCTCTATTACACCCGCGAGGCGCTGGGCGAGGTGGCACCCCGCATTGCTGATTTTGCCGAGCGCGAGGGCCTGCACGCCCATGCAAAGAGTGTGACGATAAGATATGAAGAGACGGATTAAACCTCTCAGTCACGCTTCGCGTGCCAGCTCCCCTAGTAGGGGAGCCATTGGCATAGCGGGAAAGTTTTTTGCAAATACGGAGGGCTGTATTTATGAGCCGTTATCTATCGCCCAAATTGGAATCTCTCACCCCCTACACCCCGGGGGAGCAGCCGCAGGATCAGCAATACATCAAGCTGAACACCAACGAAAGTCCCTATCTGCCCAGCCCGGCGGTGGTGGCGGCGGTGAGCGAGCATGAGGTGGAAAAGCTCCGTCTCTACTCCGACCCCGCCTGCACCGACCTGCTGAAAACGGCGGCGGTGCACTTTGGCCTGCAGCCGGATCAGATCATGCCCGGCAACGGCAGTGACGAGAACCTTTTCTTCGCCCTGCGGGCCTTCTGCGACGAGACCCACCCGCTGGCCTATGCCGACATCACCTACGGCTGTTACAGCGTCTGGTGCGGGCTGATGCACATTCCCAGCCATATCATCCCGCTGAAGGAGGATTTCACCCTTGACCCCGCCGATTACTACGGCCTGAACGAGACCATCGTCATCGCAAACCCCAACGCCCCCACCGGCTTGGCCCTGCCCCGCAGTGCCATCGAGGGCATCCTGAAAGCGAACCCTGACAATGTGGTCATTGTGGATGAAGCCTATGTGGATTTTGGCGGTGAGAGCTGCGTGCCGCTCATTGACCGGTACGACAATCTGCTGGTGGTGCAGACCTTCTCGAAATCCCGCCAGCTGGCCGGAGCGCGGCTGGGCCTTGCCATGGGCAGCGCCAGCCTCATCGCAGACCTGAACCGGGTCAAGTTCAGCCTGAACCCCTATAACATCAACCGCCTGACCTTGAAAGCAGGGCAGGCCGCGCTGGAAGATACCGTTTATTTTGAAAAGACCCGTGCCGCCATCGTGGACACCCGGGCCTGGACAAAACAGCAGCTGGAAGCCCGGGGCTTTGCGGTGCTGGACAGCCGCTCCAACTTCCTATTCGCCTCTACACAAAAGAAAAACGGCGGCGAATTGTACCAGAAGTTGAAGAAAAAAGGCGTTCTGGTGCGCCACTTTGATGCCCCACGCATTGAAAACTGGCTGCGCATCACGATCGGCACGCCGGAGCAGATGCAGATCTTCCTGAACACTCTTGACAAAATAATGGAGGAATGACCCATGCGGGAAGTGACACTGGAACGCAACACCAACGAGACCCAGATCGAGCTGACCCTGAATCTGGACGGTGCGGGCCGCTATGAGGTGGACACCGGCTGTGGGTTCCTGAACCACATGCTGGAGCTGTTTGCCCGCCATGGCCGGTTTGACCTGGTGCTCACCTGCCACGGGGATGTGGAGGTGGATTACCACCACACGGCTGAGGATATCGGCATTGCACTGGGGCAGGCCTTTGCCCGGGCACTGGGCGAGATGCGGGGCATCCAGCGGTACGGCAGCTTCTATCTGCCCATGGATGAGGCGCTGGTGCTCTGCGCGGTAGACCTTTCGGGTCGGTGCACCCTGAACTGGGATGTCCACTGCAAGACCGAAAAGGTGGGCGATTTCGATGTGGAATGCGCCTCGGAGTTCTGGCTGGGCTTTGCCCGCAATGTGCCCGCTACGCTCCACTTTGTACAATTTGCAGGGGAAAATACCCACCACATCCTCGAAGCCTGCTTCAAGGGCGCGGGCCACGCGCTGGCTGCGGCGGTCGCCATTGATGCCGCCCACCGGGACGAGATCCCCTCCACGAAAGGACTGCTGGTATGATCGCGATCATCGATTACGGCGTGGGCAACCTGTTCAGCCTGCGCTCCAGCCTGACGCATCTGGGGCTGGAGGCTGTTGTGACTGCCGATGCACAGACCATCCGCAAGGCTGACCGGCTCATCCTGCCGGGGGTGGGGGCCTTTGGCGATGCCATGGACAAGCTCTCGGCCACCGGTCTGGTGCCGGTCATCCGGGAGCAGGCGGCGCAAAAGCCCCTGCTGGGCATCTGCCTGGGAATGCAGCTGCTCTTTGAAAAAAGCTATGAGTACGGTGAGCATGGGGGCCTGGGCTTTGTCAAAGGTGAGGTCTGCCCGCTGGAACCTGACCTGAAAGACAAAACCCTCAAGGTGCCGCAGATCGGCTGGAACGCCCTGCACATCGTACGGGATGACCCGCTTTTCCGATACATCCGTGAGGGCGAGTATGTCTATTACGTCCACAGCTACTACGGCAAAAATTGTACCGAGTGTACACTTGCTGTCAGCGATTACTCCATCCCCGTGACCGGTGTGGTCAGGGCGGGCAGGGTGTACGGCACCCAGTTCCACCCCGAAAAGAGCGGGGAGACGGGGCTGCGGATCTTGAAGGCGTTCAGCGAGCTGTAGTGGAAAGGCCCTGCTCCGTACAACCTCTCCGTCAATGCTAACGCATTGCCACCTCTCCTAGTAGGAGAGGCCTTGGCAGGCAGGGAAGGTTTTTGGTTTTGCCGAGGGATCCTCTATTAGGGCAACAGCAACAACCGCCGCCAGTGGCGGATTGAGGGCGTTGCTGTTGGGGCCGCGGCCAGCAAGATGCGAGTGCCATATCTGGCACGATGCAGATGCTGGGTGCCGCAACCCGATAGCTGTCGAACGAAGTGAGACTGAGAGGTTATACGAAGGAAAAGCTAAAATTAGGAGGGAATCTAATATGCAATTGTTTCCCGCAATTGATTTAAGGGGCGGCAAAGTTGTCCGCCTGACGCAGGGAGATTACGACCGTATGACGGTTTACGGGGAGGATCCCTGCGCACAGGCCCGGCAGTTTGTGGAGGCCGGGGCCAGGTATCTCCACGTTGTGGATCTGGACGGCGCGAAGGACGGCACCCTTTCTAACTACGGATCCATTGCCGCGCTGGCAGAGCAGGGCGGCTTGTACATTGAGGTGGGCGGCGGCATCCGCACGGAGGAGCGCATTGAAAAATACCTCTCTCTGGGCGTGGATCGCTGCATCCTGGGCAGCGTGGCCGTGACGGATTTTGATTTCACGGCCCGGATGCTGAAGCGCTACGGCGAGAGGATCGCCGTGGGGGTGGATGCCAAAGATGGATTTGTTGCCATCCACGGGTGGAAGGAGGTCAGCGCCGAAAAGGGCGTGGACTTCTGCAGGCGGCTGGCAGATGCCGGATGCACGGCCATCATCTACACCGACATTGCCTGTGATGGCGCCATGCAGGGCACGAATCTGGCACTGTACCGCCAGCTGGCGGCAGAGGTGCCGGGCGTGGCCTTTACGGCCAGCGGCGGCATCTCGTCGGAAGCTGAGCTGCTGGAGCTGAAAAAGATGGGCACCGCTGCCGCGATCCTGGGCAAGAGCCTGTATACCGGGGCGCTGGATCTGAAACGTTGTGTAGAACTGGTGCAGAATTAAACGGAGGGGAACGAAAATGATCACAAAACGCATCATTCCCTGTCTGGATGTCCGGAATGGCCGGGTGGTCAAGGGCACGAATTTTGAGGGCATCCGGGATGTGGCCGACCCGGTGGAGATGGCCCGGAGGTACAACGCCGCCGGGGCCGACGAGCTGGTGTTCTACGATATCACCGCCAGCTTTGAGGGTCGTGCTCTGCTCACCGATATCCTGACCCGGGTGGCAAGCGAGATCTTCATCCCGCTGACCGTAGGCGGCGGCATCAACACGCTGGAGGATTTTGACCGGGTGCTGAAATGTGGTGCCGATAAGGTCAGCGTCAACTCGGGCGCTCTGCGGGACCCCGGCCTCATCCCGGCGGCGGCCCAGAAATACGGCAATCAGTGCGTGGTGCTCTCGGCGGACGTGAAGCGGGTGAACGGCCAGTTCCGGGTGTTCGCCAAGGGTGGGCGCGAGGATACCGGCCGGGACGCGCTGGACTGGATCAGCTGGTGCGTGGCGCATGGCGCGGGGGAGATCTGCCTGAACAGCATTGACACCGATGGTGTCCGCACCGGCTTCGATCTCGAGATGCTGGACGCGGTCGCCGCCCGGGTGAACGTGCCCATCATCGCCAGCGGCGGCGCGGGCAAAAAGGAAGATTTCCTTGAGCTGTTCCACCACAAGGGCATCGACGCTGGCCTTGCGGCGGGCATTTTCCACCAGAAACTGCTGACCATCCACGACCTGAAAACCTATCTGAATGAAAATGGTGTCGAAATGCGGCTGTAAGCTCTTGCGTTTCGGGCAACTTTAGGATAAACTGTAAGTATCCCCTTTGGGGAGGGAGTATTGACCATGGAACTGAAATTTGATGAAAAGGGCCTCATTCCTGCCATCGTGCAGGATCACTACACCAAAGAGGTGCTCACCCTTGCCTACATGAACGCCGAGACGCTGGCACTGACCATTGCCGAGGGGCGTACGGTGTTCTGGAGCCGGAGCCGTCAGGAGATCTGGCGCAAGGGCGATACCAGCGGCAATGTCCAGCATGTGGTGTCCATCACTGCCGACTGCGACAAGGACGCACTGGTGGTGGAGGTGGTCAAGGATGGCCCTGCCTGCCATACCGGTGCCGAGAGCTGCTTCTTCAACGAAGTGTATGTCTCGCCGGAGCTCAAGCAGTTCAGCTGGCAGGGGCTTTACGAACTCATCCAGGGCCGCAGGGATCGTCCCCAGGAAGGCAGCTACACCACCTACCTGTTCGAGAAGGGCAAGGAGAAGATCCTGAAAAAGGTGGGCGAGGAGTGCACCGAGGTCATCATTGCGGGAGAAAAAGAGGACAAGGCCGAGACCATCTATGAGATCAGCGACCTGGCTTACCATGTGCTGGTGCTGATGGTGCAGGCAGGCATCACGGTGGAAGAGATCACCCGTGAGCTGGAAAAACGACACGTCATTGACCACAAGGTCAAACAGGAAAGGATGCAGTGATTTAGTTATGGCAGATTATAAGAAGTCCAGTGTTCATTGCCACTCGACGATGTGCGATGGCAGAAATACCTTGCAGGAAATGGCCAGTGCCGCCTGTGCACAGGGCCTGACGACCCTGGGCTTCTCCGGCCATAGCTATACTCAGCGGGACCGTGAGTACTGCATGAGCCCCAGCCGCACCGCCCAGTACAAGGCCACCATTTCAAAGCTCAAGGCAGAGTACAAGGGCAAGGTGGACATCCTCTGCGGCATCGAGTGGGACAGCCTGAGCGAGGATAAGCCCGAGAACTACGATTACTGGATCGGTGCGGCCCATCACCTGTACGGCAGGAACACCGGCAAGTACTACGAGATCGACTTCCGCCCGCAGGATCTGCACGACTGCATCTTTGATGATTTCGACGGTGACCCGCTGGCCGCGGTGGAGGCCTACTTTGCAGAGGTGGAGAAGGTTGCTGCCAAGGGCCCGGATATCCTGGCCCACATCGACCTCATCAAGAAGCTGAACGGCGAGGGTGAGTTCTTTGATGAAGAGGCTCCCCGCTACCGGGCCGCTGCCCTCAAGGCTTTGAAGGCAGCCAAAGAGCACAACTGCCTGCTGGAGGTGAACACCGGCGGCGTTTACCGCGGCTACCGCAAGGACTTCTACCCCAGTGCATGGATGCTGGAGGAGTGGAACAAGATGGGCGGCAAGGTCATCATCACCTCCGACTCCCACGATGTTTCCAGCCTGACCTTCGGCTTTGAGGAAGCCGCCGCCGCCATCAAGGCTGCCGGCTTCACCAGCGTGGAGGTGCTGACCGGCCACGGCTTTGAGACCCAGGAGCTGTAAAAGAAAAAGAAAGCACAACCCTCTCCGTTTTTGCTGTGCAATGCCGGGGAGGGTTGTTTTCCGTAAACTGTGAGGAACCTTATGACCCAAACTGCGAAAAAATCCCCCTTCCGCATGAATGTGGACCTGATGCACGGGCCCATTTTCAAAAACCTGCTGCTGTTCATGCTGCCCATCTTCATCTCCAACCTGTTCCAGCAGCTCTATAACACCGTGGACACCATGATCGTGGGCAATGTGCTGGGCGATACCGCCCTTGCCGCCATTGGCTCCTGCGGCTCGATCTACGAGCTTCTGGTTGGTTTTGGCCTCGGTATCGGCAACGGCCTTGCAATCGTTGCAGCGCGCTCCTACGGGGCGCAGGATCACGATCTGCTCAAAAAGACCGTGGCAGGCTCACTGGTCATCGGTCTGGCGGCTTCCCTCTGCATTACGCTGGCGGGTGTGCTGGGCCTGCACCCGCTGCTCCTTGTGCTGGACACCCCGGTGGAGATCCTGGACGATGCGTACCGCTACATCCTGACCATCGACTTGGGCGTGCTGGTCATGTTCGCCTATAACCTCTGCGCGGGCCTGCTGCGCGCCATTGGCAACAGCGTGATGCCGCTGGTGTTCCTGCTCATCTCCTCGGGCCTGAATGTGGTGCTGGATCTCCTGTTCATTGCAAGAATGGGCATGGGGGTGCAGGGAGCGGCTGTGGCAACGGTCATCTCGCAGGGCGTTTCGGTGGTGCTCTGCATCCTGTACATCTTCCTCAGAGTGAAGATCCTGCTTCCGGAAAAACAGCATTTCAGGGTGGGCAGCCACCTTTACTGGGAGCTGTTCAGCCAGAGCATCTCCATGGGCCTGATGAGCAGCATCGTCTCGGCGGGCTCGGTGGTGCTGCAGTACGGCATCAACGGGCTGGGCACGCTGGTCATTGCCGGTCACACCGCCGCCCGGAAGCTGTTCTCCTTTACCAACATGCCGGTCATGGCCATGGCATCGGCATGCTCCACGTTTGTTTCCCAGAACCGCGGCGCAAACCAGCCGGAGCGTGTCCGCAAGGGCATGAAGGAGATCGCCCTGTACAGCGTGGCGGTGGCCGTGCTGGCAGTCCTTCTGATGCAGCTGGGCGCAGAGTGGATGGTGCAGCTCATCTCTGGCTCCAACGAGCCTGTGGTGCTGGAAAACGGTGCACGGTATCTGCTCTGGAACGCGCCCTTCTACTCGGTGCTGGGTGTCCTGTTGGCCACCCGCTACGCCCTGCAGAGCCTGGGGCAGAAGGTCCTGCCCCTCTTCTCCAGCGTCATTGAGCTGGTGGGCAAGGTGGTATTCGTGCTCTTCTTCATCCCGAAGTTTGCCTATAATGCCGTCATCCTCTGTGAGCCCATCATCTGGTGCTTCATGGCGGCGTACCTCGTGCTGGTCTACCTGCACGACCCGTTTGTGTTCCCGAAAAAAGCAGAATAAGGAAAAGACCCGGCTGCCGATGACAGCCGGGTCTTTGTGTCTGCGGGAAGTGGATGAAACGATCGGGCAAGGTGGCTTACAGTGCCGAATAGCCGAAGCTGTTGACCAGTGCATCGATATGCTGGCCCGCCTTGCACATGGGGCACTCGCGGGAATCGAAGCTGGCGTAATCGGGCAGGTTGGAGGGATCAAAAATAGAGGTGACCGGAATGCCCAGGCACTCGGTGGCGGTGGCGAAGATGGCGCTCAGGCCTGCCACAGTGCCGCCGTAGTAGTTGATCGCCTCGATCGCGGCCTGCACGGTGTAGCCGGTGGTGATGGAAGCAGCCAGGATCAGCACGTGCTTGCTCTTGACCATGGGGGCCAGATTGTCGCGCAGGATGATCTGGCTGCCGGTGGTGTACTCCGGGGTGATGACATAGATGGTCTGGTGGGCGTTCATGTTGGCAAAGCCGTCCTTGGTCAGCTCGTTGGCAAGGCAGGTGCCAATGACCTGTGTGCCGTCCAGGCAGAGAACGGTATCCACGATGGTGTTGTGCTGGTAGGCGGCCACCAGCTCTTTTGCCACGGCCTTTGCCTCGGAAAGGCGGGACTTCTGGGTGGTGACATCGATATAGTAATTGATGTGGCTGTGGCTGGTTGCGAAATGGCCCTTTGCCACACGCAGGAACAGATTGCTCTTGTTGGTGGGAAGCTTTACCATGTTGATCATAACTGCAACACTCCTGTTCTGTCAAACTATAAGGCCCATTGGCTTTTTTCAGGCGGAAACACAAACAGCGCGGCGGCCCCTGCCGCTGCGCTCCCCTTCTTTTCCATGAACCTATGGTATCAGAAAATGCAGGTGTGCACAAGATACAGAATTGCCGAAAATTTGAAGAAAAATTGAGATACTTTGCCAATGCAATGGTGCAAAAAAGCCGCCCGGCTTTCCCGGACGGCTTGAGATGTACGTTGGGGAGATTAATTGGTGGCAGGAGAAGCAGCGTTCTCTTCCTTCTTGGCGGCACGAGCCAGAACCCAGTTCATGGAATACTCGGCATACTGCAGGTCGGGGCAGTAGGTAAAGACCAGCTTCTCGCCCTCAGCCAGAGGGGTCGTGAGCGTGATGTTGCCGGAGTTGGTAACGCTGTTTGCCAGGTTGGTGTCCAGCAGGGAAGCATCGATCTTAAGCTGGCTGCTGGTTCCACCAACATACTTTGCCTTCTGCTTGCCGTCCTTACCGTAGACGATCGCCTTGAAATTACTGGGCTGGATGGGCAGATTGTTGGTGCGGCCGACCGTGATCTGGAAGGGGAAGGAGATCGATTCTTTGGTCAGGTCAATATCCTTGTACTTCTTGGCATCATTATCATAGGTGCCCAGAACAGCATTGATCTGCAGAACAGTGATGGAACCGGCACCATCGCAGTACAGGTTCTTGGTATCGGTCTGATCACAGCCGGAGAAGAGGCTGGCACCCGCAACGGCCACAGCTGCAACAGCGGAGTATTTCAGGAAAGAGCGGCGAGAAAATGCTAACGACATAATCGTTCCTCCTTATAATGTGCAAAGCGCACGAAAATGCCAAAAGGCTCTGCCTATACAATAGGCGAAACGGGGGCGAATGTCAATGGTTTTCACAAATATTTTGTGAAATTCTCCCACCGCCGCCGTGCAAATCATACGAAATTTCGTCCTGATTGATCAAGCTTTGGTCAGGTCAGAGGCGTTGATGGTAAAGTTCAGGGTCTTGCCGGAAACAAAGGTCGGGGTGTAGGTCACACCGATCTGCTGCCAGGTGGTGGGCACCATGCAGACCAGCTCAATGTAGCCTGCACCCTGCGGGGGAATGGCAGAGGCCGTGGTAAAGCTCTCGGTGGTGCTGTCGTACAGCTGGACATAAGCGCCGCCCTCGGTTGCCTGACCGTCGCAGGTGAAGGAGAAGTCGGTGGTGGAAGCGGACAGAGCGTGGAAGTAACCGGCAGTGTTGGCTGCGATCTGCTCCGGGGTATCCAGAGGATAGGCCTCGCCGATCTCCAGAATGTTCTGTGCGCCGATGGCAAAGGTGTCGCGGCTGGAACGGTTTGCAGAGGTGATCAGCATGGCAATGTACTCATAGCCCTCGGCATCGGGTGCGCTTGCCAGAGTAAAGACGCTGGTCAGCTGGACCGCCAGATTGTTCCAGTTGCTGATCTTATCGCCGACCTTGACCTCGATGGAAGAGTTATCGCCGGCCTGGCAGCCGCCCAGCACAGCAGCAGCGCCCAGAGCAGCGGCAGAAGCACCGGTGACCTTGAGGAAGGTGCGGCGGGAAATCTTGTTCGACATAAAGCTTGCCTCCTTAATCAATGGCAGAAATCTTTTTCTTCGCTGATTCGTTTATAGCATTTTTTACCGGAAATTGCAAGGCCCTGGACACAGAATTAACAGGAGTTTCACACAGAAGCTCACTGGTTGGGGTCCAGGCCGCGCACATGGGTCTCGCTGGTCTTGACCAGATTCAGCAGGCTGGGGGTGTACAGCGGGTATTCCCGGGTCAGGCTCTCGGTGGTCATGGCAAGGCAGGAGGGGTCTTTCACGCCCTCGGCACCGTTCAGGTCCTCACCGGCCAGCAGGTCCTCCACGTTGCTCTCGCTCATCCGCATCACGGCATCGGAGTAGCCGGGCCAGCGGCGGGCCTCCACGCTGAACAGGCTCTGGGCGTTGTGGGGTTCGGCGGAATAGAGCAGGCGGAACATCTTGGCCACGGCCATCATCAGGTAGGTGCTGACCTCGGTGGTCAGGGCCTTGCTGTGGCACTCGGCGATCTTGGCGTACAGCACGTTCAGGCTGTTGGAGATCAGCTTTTTGTTCATGGTGGGCAGAACGCTGCCATGGTAGACGTTGTCCTTCATCTTATCGGGGTTGGGCAGGTCATCGGCGTTCAGCATCATGCCGTTGCGCTCCGCCGAGCGGCCCAGCAGGTAATCGCAGGACACATTATAGTAATCCGCTACCCGGACAACAAAGTCCAGACCGCACTCGCGGATGCCCTTTTCGTAGTGGGAGAGCAGTGCCTGGGACACCCCAAGGTCCTCCGCGGCCTGCTTCTGGGTGATGCCGCGCTCCTTGCGCAGCAGCTTGATGATACGGT
>ENA-ORSR01001943-ORSR01001943.1-human-gut-metagenome-genome-assembly--contig:-NODE-1943-length-12795-cov-7.873155_pt1 | contig 12795 bp, 9 predicted proteins | sample MGYA00241901_ERZ509166 | MGnify/ENA primary metagenome ERZ509166 (study PRJEB26280, sample SAMEA2338860) | human gut metagenome | biome: human gut; feature: human-associated habitat; material: faeces... | reverse complement strand
GTGGTGCGGTAGAAGGTGTCGGCAGTATGGCCCAGGAAGGGGCGTGCGATCACGCGGCCCACACCGTACTCGCCCTTGAGCATTTCGCGGGCGATCTCGCAGTAGCGGTAAAGCTCATGCACCGGCACCAGCTCTTCGTTGGCAGCCACCTGAAATACGCTGTCGGCACTGGTGTAGACGATAAGGGCGTTTTCTTTCATGGCCTGCTCGCCGTAATCCTTCAGCACCTGCGTACCGGAATAGGGCTTGTTGCACAGCACCTTGTGGCCGGTCTTTTCCTCAAACTCGTGGATGAGCGCCTCCGGGAAGCCCTCCGGAAAGGTGGGCAGCGGTTTGGGACTGACAACGCCCGCGATCTCCCAGTGGCCGATGGTGGTATCCTTGCCCATGCTCTGCTCCTGCAGGCGGGCAAAGGAGCCGATGGGTGCATCGGTCTTTTCGCCTGCCGTGACGCCATCGATGTTGAACATGCCCAGTCTGCGCAGGTTGGGGCAGTTGAAGTTGGGGTGCTTTGCAATGGCCCCCAGGGGGTTGGTGCCTTCGTCGCCAAAGGCGGCGGCATCCGGCTCTGCACCGATCCCAAAGCTGTCAAGAACGATCAGAAAAACACGCTTCTCCATATCGTTTTTTCTCCATTTCCTCCGGAGCATGCCCCGGATAAGTGATACTATCTTTACTTATCATTATAAGCAAATCCCGCACCGGATGCAAGCTTTTTCGCTTTCCCGCAAATATCCGTCATTTTTACCAAAATGTTCGTCATTTTGTTCACGAATTGACCGGGCGTTTTTTCATTTTTGAGCGTAAATACGTCATTCCGCGGCAAAGATTTCTTGACCGCCTAAAAAATTCAGCCACAGCGCAAAGTTTTCCTTGCTCTATTGTATCCCAGCAGATATAATAATAAGTGGAAAAGTTTTGAACCACAGGATTTTTCCGCTTTTGTACCACAGCACGGGATTTTTTCCCGTTGGCCGCGCGCAGCTGTCTGTATGACAGTGGACAGCCTGCCGCAAAATAGAGAATGTGAAGTAGTAGTTGGAGGTAGTAAAAGTATATGAGAAAAACGAAGATCATCTGCACTCTGGGCCCGTCCACCGATCAGGAAGGCGTTCTGCGCGAGCTGGTCGCCAACGGCATGAACGTTGCCCGTTTTAATTTTTCCCACGGCTCTCACGAGGAGCATCTGGGCCGCTTTGAAAAGCTGAAGGCCATCCGTGAAGAGCTGGGCAAGCCGGTCGCTGCCCTGCTGGACACCAAGGGCCCCGAGATCCGTCTGAAGGAGTTCAAGAACGGTGTGGAGATGCTGGAAGCCGGCCAGACCTTTACCCTGACCACCCGCGAGGTGGAGGGCACCAAGGAGATCTGCTCCGTCACCTACAAGGATCTGCCCCAGGACGTGCAGCCCGGCGGCACCATCATGCTGGACGACGGTCTGATCATGCTGCACATTGAGCAGGTCACCGACACCGACATCATCTGCACCGTGCTGAACAGCGGCAAGATCAAGACCAAAAAGGGTGTCAACGTTCCCGGCGTTCATCTGTCCATGCCCTACCTGAGCCAGAAGGACCGCGAGGACATCATCTTTGGCGTGCAGAACGGCTTTGACTTCATCGCTGCTTCCTTTGTGCGCACCGCGCAGGATGTGTACGACATCCGCAACCTGCTGAATGAGTACGATTCCAACATCCGTATCATTGCCAAAATCGAGAACCGCGAGGGTGTGAACAACATCGACAGCATCCTCTCCGCAGCCGATGCCGTCATGGTGGCCCGTGGTGACCTGGGCGTTGAGATCGACTTCACCGAGCTGCCCGGCATCCAGAAGGACATCATCGACCGCTCCTTCTCCTTCGGCAAGCCCATCGTCACTGCCACCCAGATGCTGGACAGCATGATGGTCAACCCCCGCCCCACCCGTGCCGAGATCTCCGACGTGGCAAATGCCATCTACGATGGCACCTCCGCCATCATGCTGTCTGGTGAGACCGCTGCCGGTGACTACCCCGTGGAGGCCCTCAAGACCATGTCCGCCATTGCAGAGCGCACCGAGAACGAGGAGCACTACCGCCCCCAGCGCCACGCCGAGATCCAGATCAGCGTCAGCGATGCAACTGCTCACGCTGCCTGCCTGACCGCCAAGGACGTGAACGCTGCCGCCATCGTCACTGTGTCCGAATCCGGCAACACTGCCCGCCTGCTGAGCAAGTACCGCCCCAAGCAGCCCATCATTGCCTGCGTTATGGACGAGCAGGTGCAGCGTCAGCTCTCCCTGAGCTGGGGCATCACTTCCCTGCTGATGGGCCCCGCCCACAGCACCGATGAGCTGATCGAGATGTCCACCGCTCTGGCCGAGAAGAACGGCTACCTGCACAACGGCGAGCTGACCGTTGTGACCGCAGGCGTGCCTGTGGGCGTTTCCGGCACCACCAACATGATCAAGATCCACATGGTGGGCAACTGCCTGGCCACCGGTGTGGGCGTGGGCCGCGGCAAGACCGATCTGGTCTCCGCCAGCGGCAAGGCCTGCGTCTGCCGCACTCTGGAGGAGGTCAAGGCAAAGTTCCGCCCCGGCATGGTGCTGGTCGTTCCCTCCACCACCAACGAGATGCTGAGCTATGTCCGCGATGCCGCCGCTCTGGTGGTTGAGGAGCCCGGCCTGAACAGCCACGCCGCCATTGTGGGCAACTCCCTGCTCAAGCCCACCATCGTGGGTGCCGCAGGTGCCTGCAGCCACATCCGCGACGGCCTGGATATCGCCGTGGATTGTGCCCACGGCAGTGTCCAGCGCCTGCAGGCCTGATCCTGAAGGAGAACATCATGGAACGCATTGCAAGCTTCTGTGTCGATCACACCAAACTGGATCGGGGCATGTACCTGAGCCGCCAGGACGGTGATGTGCTGACCTGGGACATCCGGATGAAGAAGCCCAATCAGGGCGATTACCTGACCACCGGTGCCGCCCACACGCTGGAGCACCTGTTTGCCACCTACGCCCGCAACAGCGCGGTGAAGGACGGCGTGATCTACGTTGGCCCCATGGGCTGCCGCACCGGCTTCTACCTGCTCACCCGCGGGCTGACCCCGGCACAGGCATTGGAGCTGACTGTGGATTCCTTCCGCTTCATGGCCGCCTTTGAGGGGGATATCCCCGGTGCCAGCGAGGTGGAATGCGGCAACTACCGCGATATGGATCTGCCCGCCGCCAAGGCTGAGGCAGCCGCCATGCTGCCAGTGCTGGAAGCACTGACCGCTGACCAGCTGCACTACTAAGCGATACAGCAAAAGACCTCCCCATGCAGGCAGCACGGGGAGGTCTTTTTGCGTTTCAGGAAAGCTCTTTTGCGGAGTGCTTACTCCACGATGATGCTCTTGCCGGTCATCTCAGCGGGAACAGGCAGGCCGATATAGGGCAGCATGGTGGGGGCGATATCTGCCAGGCAGCCGCCCTCGCGCAGCTTCACATCGCCGCAGCCAACGGCCACAAAAGGCACCACGTTGGTGGTGTGGGCGGTGAAGGGAGTGCCGTCCGGGTTCATCATCTTCTCGGCGTTGCCGTGGTCAGCCGTGATAAAGGCGCAGCCGCCTGCGTTCAGCACAGCGGTGACCACCTGATCCACAGCGGTATCCACAGCCTCAACGGCCTTGACAGCGGCATCGAACACACCGGTGTGGCCGACCATGTCGCAGTTGGCAAAGTTCAGGATGACCACATCATACTTGCCGCTCTCGATGCGCTTGACGCACTCAGCAGCCACCTCAGGGGCGCTCATCTCAGGCTGCAGGTCGTAGGTGGCAACCTTCGGGCTGGGGATGACGCAGCGATCCTCACCCTCGTAGGGAGCCTCCACACCGCCGTTGAAGAAGAAGGTGACGTGTGCATACTTCTCGGTCTCGGCAATGCGCAGCTGGGTCTTGCCGTTCTCGGACAGGTACTGGCCCAGAACATTCTTCAGCTCCACGGGAGGATAAGCGACCTCGCAGTTGGGCATGGTGGCATCGTACTCGGCCATGCAGACATAGTTGACCTGCTTGCGGCCGCCGCGGCGCTCAAAGCCCTTGAAGTCGTCATCGCAGAAGATGCGGGTCATCTGGCGGGCACGGTCGGGGCGGAAGTTCATAAAGATGACGGTATCGCCATCCTGCACACGGCCGCCCTCACAGGTGACGCAGGGCAGAACGAACTCGTCGGTCTTATCGGCAGCATAGGATGCCTCAATGGCCTCGGCAGCGTTGGCAGCGTGGTTGCCCTCACCGTAGACGAATGCGGCGTAAGCCTTCTCCTCGCGGTTCCAGTTATTGTCGCGGTCCATGGCATAGTAACGGCCGGAAACGCTGGCGATCTTGCCAACGCCCAGCTCATCCAGCTTGGCCTGCAGGTCAGCCAGGAAGCCCTTGCCGGCGTGGGGGTCGGTATCACGGCCATCGGTGATGCAGTGCAGGTAAACTTCCTTTGCGCCCATGTGCTTTGCCATTTCCAGCACGCCGAACCAGTGGTCAGCATGGCTGTGGACACCGCCGGTGCCCACCAGGCCCATCAGGTGGATGGCTTTGCCTGCCTCAATGGCGGCCTTCATATTCTTGACCAGCACGGGGTTCTTGAACATCTCACCGTCCCGGATGGACTTGGTGATGAGGGTCAGCTGCTGGTAAACGATGCGGCCAGCGCCCATGTTGGTGTGGCCCACCTCAGAGTTGCCCATCTGGCCATCGGGCAGGCCAACAGCCATGCCGGAGGCATCGATGGTGGTCATGGGATATTTTGCCATCAGGGCATCCAGATGGGGGGTCTTTGCGGCGACCACGGCATTGCCGTAGGTCTCGTTGGGCACCCAGCCAAAGCCATCCATGATGCACAGAAGTACAGGTTTCTTGGACATAACGTTGAATCTCCTTTGATTTAGAACAAATAGCGCCCGGCACAGCGCTGGAAAAACGGCGCAGCCGGGCGCTGGGAAAACAGGTCAGAGGGCTTTCTCAGCCGTTGGAAGCGGCATTGACGATAACAGCAAAATCAGGAGCCTTCAGAGATGCGCCGCCGATCAGGCCGCCGTCCACATCCTTCTTGCTCAGCAGCTCCTCGCAGTTCTTGGCGTTCATGCTGCCGCCGTACTGGACCGTGACAGCCTCAGCCACAGCCTCGCCGTACACTTCGCCGATAACCTTGCGGATCTGAGCGCAGACCTCCTCGGCCTGGTCAGCGGTCGCGGTCTTGCCGGTGCCGATGGCCCAGATGGGCTCGTAGGCAATGACCACATTTGCCATCTGCTCGGCGGTCACGTCGCGCAGGGCGATCTTGGTCTGCATCCGCACCAGTTCCTCGGTCACGCCCTCCTCGCGCTGCTGCAGGCTCTCGCCCACGCAGATGATGACCTTCAGGCCCGCATTCAGGGCAGCCAGAGCGCGCTTGTTCACGGTCTGGTCGGTCTCTGCAAAGTACTGGCGGCGCTCGGAGTGGCCGACGATGACGTACTCCACGCCCAGATCCACCAGCATATCGGCGCTGATCTCGCCGGTGAACGCACCGGACTTCTCAAAGTGGACATTCTCAGCACCCACATGGATGTTGGTGCCCTTGGTCTTTTCCACAGCGGTGACCAGATCGGTGTAGGGGGTGCAGATAACAACCTCACAGGAAGCATCCTTGACGGCGGGGATCAGCTCGTCCACCAGCTTGGCTGCCTCAGTGGCGGTCTTGTTCATCTTCCAGTTGCCTGCAATGATTGCCTTACGCTTTGCCTTATCCATTCTAACGATCTCCTTATCACAAAATACCTCCCCGCCGCCTTCGGTGCCGCCTCTCCCGGATGGGAGCTGGCGAGCGTCGGCAAGCCTGAGAGATCTTATTACCCAAAATAAAAAGTGCGGCGGCGTATATGCCGCCGCACCTCAGTGATGCTGGTTCAGATGCTTATGCGTTCTGGATCACAGCGATACCAGGCAGCTCCTTGCCCTCCAGATACTCCAGAGAAGCGCCGCCACCGGTAGAGATGTGGGTCATCTTGTCGCCCAGGCCCATCTGCTGCACAGCTGCTGCGCTGTCGCCGCCGCCGATCACGGTGGTGGCATCGCTCTCAGCCATAGCCTTGGCAACAGCCAGAGTACCGGCTGCCAGGGTGGGGTTCTCGAACACGCCCATGGGGCCGTTCCACACCACGGTCTTGGATGCCTTGACAGCATCGGCAAACAGCTTCATGGTCTCGGGGCCGATGTCGCAGCCCTCCATGTCAGCAGGGATGGCGGTGACGGGCACCACAGTGACATCCACGGGAGCGTCGATGGGATCGGGGAAGTCCTTGATGCAGGCTGCATCCACGGGCAGCAGCAGCTTCACGCCCTTCTCCTTGGCCTTGGCCATCATTTCCTTGCAGTAATCCAGCTTGGTATCGTCGCACAGGCTCTTGCCGACCTCGTAGCCCTGAGCCTTGACGAAGGTGTAAGCCATGCCGCCGCCGATGATCAGGGTATCGACCTTCTCCAGCAGATTGGAGATGACGTTCAGCTTATCGGCGACCTTAGCGCCGCCCAGGATGGCGGTGAAGGGACGGACGGGATCGTTGACAGCGTTGCCCAGGTACTTGATCTCCTTCTCCATCAGGTAACCGACAGCGGTATCCTTGACGTAGTCGGTGACACCTGCGGTGGAGCAGTGTGCACGGTGGCAGCTGCCGAATGCATCGTCAACGTATGCATCTGCCAGAGAAGCCAGCTCCTGGCTGAACTCAGGCATGTTCTTGGTCTCTTCCTTGCGGAAACGGGTGTTCTGCAGCAGAACGACATCGCCGTTGTTCATTGCGGCAACAGCTGCCTTTGCGTTCTCGCCCACAACGTTGTCGTCATCAGCGAACACAACGGTCTTGCCCAGCTTTGCGCTCAGAGCCACAGCAACGGGTGCCAGGCTGAACTTTGCCTCGGGGCCGTTCTTGGGTTTGCCCAGGTGGCTGCACAGGATGACCTTAGCGCCATCGTTGACCAGCTTCTGGATGGTGGGCAGAGCCGCATTGATGCGGTTCTCGTTGGTGATCACGCCGTCCTTCATCGGGACATTGAAATCGCAGCGGACAAGGACCTTCTTGCCGCAGTAATTCTGATCGTCGATCGTTTTCTTACCTAAACCCATGGTAACAAACTCCTCTCAAATTCTTTTCGTTCGGAATCGAATTTTGCTCTTCTTCGGGGGCCGCACGCTGCGAACTTCCCCGTACATCCTTATTATAAACAAAAAGCGTGTGTATTGCAAGGATGGGGGATGGATAATTTATTAACAAACATTTGTTGCAGAAGCAAAGAAATGTGGTGATTTTGCCGGAACGCACCAGAAACCGCCGTTTTTTCCCAAAAAAGACCCGCCGCAGGGAGTGTTCGCCCCCGCAGCGGGTCCTGTCCATTCAGGATATTTTCCGGAACTTCTGCTTCGCTTTTTCCAGATATTCCAGCACCAGCGGATTTTTCATGCCCAGCAGGATGACCGCGTATGCAGCCACCGAGCCCAGCACCGCCGCCAGAATGCAGATGAGATTGGACAGAGCCAGTGCCTTGACCCCGGTACAGACAAGAACGATGCCCGCACAGCCGCAGAGCACCGAGCCAACGGTGCGCCGGTCAGCTGAGACCGTGACCAGACCCCTGGAGCAGCGGATGCAGAGCATCATGGAGCACAGCTCTGCCAGCAGGGTGGTAAAAGCTGCCGCATTCTCCCGGAACCGCGGGATGAGCAGGATGTTCAGCCCCACGTTCAGCAGACCGCTGACCAGCGTGATCCAGAACAGTTCCTTTTCTCTTCCGCAGGGCAGAAGCGCGCAGGAATTGTACAGCCAGCCAAACAGGCAGACGATCAGGGCAAGACTCAGGATCTGCAGGGGCATCACCGCATCCAGATAGCTTTCCCCGGAAATAAAGAGGACAACCTCCCGACTGAGGGCAAACAGTCCCACCACAGCCGGAGCCACCACCACGATGAGCGCGTTGAAGATATTGTTGAACAGCTTGTTGAAGTTTGCCTTGTCCCCCACGCCCGCATAATGGGACAGCCGCGGGATAGACACCACCAGCACCGCCGAAAGCAGATTCTTTACAATGCCGTAGATCTTACCCGCCACCGAGTAAATACCCACATTGTAATCTGTTCCCAGAATGCCCAGAATCGTGGTATCCGAGCTGACGTAAAGGGTCGTTGCCAGCGTGGATGCAAAGATGATGAGGATGGGCTTGAGGTGCTTTTTCCAGTCGATCTTCCTTGTCAGCCGGATGGTGCAGTACCGCCGGGCCCGGAAAAAATTGAGCACATTGGCACCTACCGCCGCAAACACCGTGATGCCTGCATAGATGCAGTAGTCATCCCGGGTCTTGACGAAGGCAAACAGCATGAAAATGGACAGCACCTGAAACAGCAGACCCCGGATGGTGATATAGGTATACTCCTCAAAGATCGTGAACACCCATTCGGTGCCGATGGTCGTGAAGAAGATCTGTAAACTCAGTACCAGCATCAGGTCGGTATAGGCATGGAGCTTTGTCCAGAAAAGCATCGTCACCGCCAATGCCGCATAGGTCAGGGCCGTGGAGATCATATTGATGGAAAACATCTCCGATGCAAAAGCCGACAGTTTTTCCCGGTCGTTTACATAGCGGGAGCCCTCACGCACTGCATAGGAGGAGATGCCAAGGCCTGCAAACAGCAGAAAATACCCGCAGACGGAGCTGGCAAAGTTCACCTTACCCAGGTTTTCCACCTGAAGAACATTGGAAGCGTAGGGAAATGTGATGAGCGGGAAGATAATATTCATCAGTGTCTTAAACGCACTCATTGCTGCATTCAGACTGAGGGATTTTTTCATTCAGATCTCCACTTCGTAAGTTTTTCTGGCCTGTTTCTTTTTCAGCCAGCTGTTCCAGAGCAGATACGAATACAACGTTTTTATAAAATACCGATACTGCCCTGCACGAAGCCAGCCTGCCAGAAGGGGGCCGGCATTTCTCTTAAACTCCCGTTCCGCTTCGGCACACGCCTGCTCCATAAAAGCATCATCTTTGCAGTATTTTACCGCAAATTCTCTGCACCGGAGCGCATACCCGGCCCGTGCAGACCGATACACGAACGGTTCATCTGCAAACACTTCGCAGATACGCTGCCATGCCTTCAGCTCTGTCAGTTTTCCTGCCGAATAATGCCCGCTCGTCACCGAGTCATCGTTGACATAGTAATAGTAAAGTGCCTTGTCGATGCAGGCAATTTTTTCTGCCCTTCGGATACATTTTGCAAGAAACAGCGTATCCTCACCAATTTTTAAGTCAGTATCAAATGCAACGTCTTGTGTGACCGCGCGGCGGTAAAGCGCACCCCAGCACACTGTATGTGCCTTCCGGCTGTTCCAGTCATATCGTCTGACCGGCATAACACTGACTTTCTCCGTCTCATCGCTCTTCGTCTGGGTTCGTCCGGTCGTGCCCAGAAGATCCAGACCGTAGCAATAAGCAATCTCCGCACCGGTCTCATCCAGCACTCTTTTAAGCCGTTCTATGCACTCGGCGTGGAGTGAATCATCCGGATCAGCAAAAGAAATCAGCGTGCCTGTACTTTTTTCCAATCCCAGATTTCGCGCAGAGGAAACGCCACCGTTCGGCTTATGGTATATCTTGATCCGCGAATCTTTTTCCGCGTAGCGCCGGCAGATGGCAAGGGAGTTGTCTGTTGACCCATCATCCACCAGAATGATCTCCAGATCCCGATAGGTCTGACCGAGGATGCTGTCCAGACATTTTTCCAGATACTTTTCCTTGTTATAGATCGGCACAATGATACTGACGGTATCGTTCAGCACAAATTTTCCTCCCTTATTTTGCCGCCGGGCCGTTTTTCAGCAGGAACAGTTTTGCATACAGCCTCCGGCTGCATCTGAGCAGCTGATACTTCCGCCGGCTGCTGGTGCAGAGCAGCTTTACCGCCGCCGGGTCGCACTCCTGCAAAAAGGCCTCCATCTTTGCGCGGCGTTCCGTGTCCTGCATCAGATACGGATAGCAGTGCTCCACCACGCTCAGCATGGCGGCATCATTCTCCGGCATTCCCGGGTACGCTTCCCGGATGGCCCGATATTTCTGATAGCCCATATCCAGCTTATCCTCGTAGAACTTCATGTTCCTGCGGTGAAGGATGCTGTCCGGGCGCTGATAGTAATAATACAGAGGCACCGGGCGGTACGCGACCTTGCTGCACTGCTGAAAAATACGGTATGTCGTCCCCTGATCCTCCATCATCCGCCCCAGTGGATAGCGCACCTCCCGGAACAGCTCCCGCTTGTAGAGCTTGTTCCAGGCAAAATCCCCCAGCTCATCCGAAACAAGGGTGCTGCGGATGGCTTCCCGGCCTGTCATGCACTGCACCGGTACGGCGAGCTCTGCCGGGGCAAGCACTTCCTCCCGTTCAAACATCCGGAAGCCCACCACAGCAACATCCGCATCCTGTTCCTGCAGGTCACGGCAGAGCGTTTCCAGCATCCGGCTGTCCAGAAAGTCATCACTGTCCACAAAGCAGAGATACGTTCCCTGTGCCCGTTCGAGCCCTGTGTTGCGTGCTGCAGAGAGGCCCCCGTTTTTCTGGTGGACTGCTGTTACACGTTCTTCCTGTGCGGCATATTCGTTGCAGATGGCTCCACTGGCATCGGTGGAGCCATCGTCCACCAGCAGGACCACAAGATTCCGATAGGTCTGGTGCAGGATGCTGTCCACGCAGCGGCGGAGATATCGCTCCACATTGTAGACCGGGACAATGACGCTGATCAACTCTGTCTCCATGTTCAGTTCCCTCAGAAGAATGTTTCTCTGCCGATGTGGAGGATCTCCGAGGTATACGGGCAAATGGCATTGTTGCCCTGAAGATACGCCTGATAGATCCAGATGATGACCAGCATTCCCCACATGGCAGCCTTCAGCAGCCTGCGCAGACGCTCATCCTCCACGCACTTGACCACACGGCCAATGGCGAGATAACGGAAGAACGCAAAATACAGGCAGATGCGGTAGAGCGGCACATTGATGTTGCGCAGCTGGGCCGTTGCCATCTCGATCAGGATCATCACGATCCAGAAATCGGCATCCGAGCGGGTAAAGCGGCGGCTGCCCTCCCCTTCCTCTTTTGCGTACCAGCGGTACAGCACAATGGGCAGGATCAGGAAGGGCAGACGCACAATGATGGGATTCAGTGTGAAGCCGCCCGCATTGGCATCATAATAATATCCGTAAAGCCGATCAATGAAGTCCACATTCAGGGCCAGCCTGACCACAGCCTTGCTGAAGAAGGCAAGGTAGACCGAAAATGCCGCCAGGCCACCCTTGACCCACCAGTTGTCGAAATGCTGAAGCAGGATATAGATCAGCAGCGCACCAAACGAGATAAAGGTAGCATTGTGGAACAGGCAGGAGACCGCCAGCAGCAGGATCGCCCAGTGATACTTTTTCTTCCACACAAAGCTGAACGCCAGAAATGCCACACCCAGCGCCACAGACTGCCGCTCGGCATTGTAGGTATCGCCATAATACAGGCAGAGGTAAGCCAGCCAGCCATAGGGCACGGAGACATACTCCTTATACTGCACCAGCCCGATCATAAACAGGCCGCAGGCCAGCAGGTCCACCATAAAGTAGAGCCAGTGGACATCACCAAAAACATGGGCTGCCAGATAGACCAGCGTCATAAACAGCGGCTCTGTTTTGTGCCGCTGCCGGATGCAGGCCAGCAAACCATCCTGCAGCTTTGCATCCGCCACCCATCCCTCATACACCACGCTGTCCGTGCCAATGGACGGGTCCCGCAAGCCTGCCAGTACCGCCATCACCAGCACCGCCAGCGCCAGGCAGAGATAAAAGCCCTTCTCGTTGTTTTTCTTCGTCCGCAGGTGCTCGCCATAGGCGGCAATGCCCACAGAAGCCGCAAAAGCCCCCAGATAAATCAGCATAACTTCTCCATTTTATTTTTCGACTGTGTGTTTATTTTTCCATTCTCCCAGCCCATAAACGGCATAAAACAGCCGCTTGCTGATCAGAAGTGTTTCCACCTTGATCCGGTCTGCTTTTTTGGCCCAGGGCCGCCGGGCAAGCGCCCGGTGTTCCTGCACAAAGCGGCAGATCCGTGCCTGAGCCTCCGGATAACTGGCAAAATCGCCATCCAGAATGCCTTTCAGTGTCTTCAGGTATGTAACCAGCTGCAGGTATTCCGCTTCTGCTTTCAGCACAGGAACCGTTTCCGCAATAAAGCGGGTCACGTCTTCGCCCACATCCAGAATGACCAGATTCTTCTCGGCAATGCCGCTCTTCATGGTCGAACCGGTATGGATGCGGTAATCGTACATCGGTTCCGGAAACACTTCCACTTTTGCACAGCGGGCAATGGCCCGATACATCACCGCATAGTCCTCGTACAGGATACCCACAGGGAACTGCAAATCTCCCCAAACCTCCCGCCGGAAGAAAACGCCGCCTGCTCCATGCCCGATGCCCTGATGCAGCAGCATCCGGCGCATGGTCTCTTCCCGGTTCAGCAGCTCTGGGATCTGGTGCAGATTTTCCGTCCGTCCCTCCGGCTGCTCTGTCGAGAACATCTCCAGCGGGGTCAGGGCTGCATCAGCACCATCCGCCTCACAATGCTCCACGAACTGGGCAAGGGCCGTGGAGCGGATCAGGTCATCGCTGTCCAGCAGGTAAAAATATTTTCCCTGCGTCTGTTGCAACCCAACGTTCCGGGCATCGGACTGTCCCCCATTGGGCTTATGGAACACCCGGATGCGGTCATCCTCCACA
>ENA-ORSR01001942-ORSR01001942.1-human-gut-metagenome-genome-assembly--contig:-NODE-1942-length-12797-cov-3.277978_pt1 | contig 12797 bp, 9 predicted proteins | sample MGYA00241901_ERZ509166 | MGnify/ENA primary metagenome ERZ509166 (study PRJEB26280, sample SAMEA2338860) | human gut metagenome | biome: human gut; feature: human-associated habitat; material: faeces... | reverse complement strand
ATGCCGATAGCAGCGCGATGCTCGCCGCGGACAGTGCGATGACTTTGACTGCGTTCGATTGTGCGGTGCTCATGCCTGCTCCCCTTTCGTGACGTCGGGCTCTACGTCCGTATCGTCGGCAACGCCAGCCGCAACGGCAACGTTGGCCGCGTCCGTATCGCCGGTTTTCGCGGCTTTCGTAGGGTCGGCGAACGAAATCGCAATACCCCCGTTCTGCGCGCCCTCCGCGTCCGAGCCGGTGTGCGCAGGCTTGCCACCGGCCGCCTCGTACGCACGTTTCGCCTCCTCGTCATTCCACTGTTCGCCGACGAGCACACCATGGTTGAGCATGATTTCGCGTTGCGCGCAGGAGGCGACGAGCGCATCGTGCGTCACGACGATGATCGTAGTGCCCTGCTCGTGCAGCTGACGGAACAGGTCGAGCACGATCTTCTCATTCCTCTCATCGAGATTGCCGGTCGGCTCGTCGGCGAGAATCAGCTTCGGGCAGTTGATGAGCGCTCGGGCGATGCACACGCGCTGCTGCTCACCGCCGGACAGCTGGCCGGGCAGGTGATGCGCACGCTCCTTCAATCCCACTCGTTCCAGCGCTTCCATCGCCTGCTTCTCATCGACTACAGAATGGTAGTATTGCGCCACCATCACGTTCTCCACCGCCGTCAGATGCGGCACGAGGTAAAACTTCTGGAACACGAGTCCGATCATGTTCTTGCGCACATCGGCGAGCTGGCGGGCGTTCAGATCCTCCAGCCGGCGGCCTTCGAGCATGACGGAACCCTTCGACGGCGTATCCATGCAGCCGATCATGTTCATCAGCGTGGTTTTGCCGGAACCGGACGAGCCGACAATCGCCAGCCATTGCCCTTGCGGAACGGTCAGACTCAGGTCGTCGACGGCGTGCAGATCGCCGTAAATCTTGGAAATGTGGTCGAGTTCCAGCAGCATATGTTCGTTGTCCATGATTATTCCTCCCTCAAAACGATGGCGGGGTCGATACGGGTGGCGCGGCGGACCGGCGGAATGGAGGCGATGACGGCGATCGCCACGCTCAGCAGCAGCGATCCGGCGCCGAGCAGCCAGTCGAAGCCGATCGCGCGACCGAAGACGGTGGCGCACAGCACACGCGCCAGCACATAGCCGATAGCAGTGCCGAGCAGACCGCCGATCAAGCCGTAGATGCCGGATTCCACGTAGAATTCGACGCCGATGGCGCGCGAGTCGGCGCCGAGGGCTTTGCGCAGGCCGATTTCGTTGCGACGCTGGCTCACGATGGAGCTGATGGTGGTGCCCACTCCGACGAGCGTCAGCACGAGCACGACGAGCGAGACAATCCAGAACAGGGTCTGCAGCATGGCGATGATGCGGGTGTCGGACGAGGTGATTTTGGTGACGGTCTGCGCTTTGACGGCAGTGTTTGTATTTTTGTTGATTCTGTTGACGATGGCGTTCAGCTCATCCCCCATGGCGTTCACCGAGTATTCGACCACGTCGGCGCCGCGCTCGTGGCCCGCAAGTTTGGACACGTCCGCGGTAGTGGCGTAGATGATGGAATCCTCGTTGCCGCCGGTGTCGACGATGCCGGCGATACGGAATTCGGTGCCGTTGTTATCCATGATGTCGGACGAGACGCGGCCGTTTTCCGTGGCCTGCGTGGTCTGTTCGCCTTGCGTAGTTTGCGTACTCTGCGTGCCCTGCGCGGACGATTCTGCCGTTTCAGTTGATTCGTCCGAATCGGATTTTGCGGACGCGGAAGAAGACGCTGAAGCAGACGCGTCGGCGGCGCGGTAACCGATGGTGACACGGCTGCCGACTTTCACGCCGAGCGCGTCGGCGACGTCGCGGCCGACCATCACGTTGCCCGAGCCGGGCCAATCGCCCGTCACGTTCCAATGGCGATTGAGCGCGCGGACGGCTTTCACGTCCACGCCGGCGATGGTGTACGGCGCGGAATTGATGCGCACGCTCTCATACCGGTATGCGGCTGATTTCACGCTGTGTCCGGCGCCGACGAGCGCCGTCACGTTGCGTACGGTTGCAGTATCGATGCCTTGCGATTTGCCCGTTGCGGACGCGGGCGTGACGATCAGGTTCGCGCCGTACGCGCGCATTTCCTCGTTCATCTGCTGCGGCACCGCGACGCACACGGATGCAAGGCAGAACAGCGTGGCCGCGCCGACGAGCGACGCGATCACGGCCATCATCGCACGGGAGCGACGGCGGAACACCGCGCCCCACAGCATGGTGAAGAACATCTTGCGATTCGTCATCGCACACCCCCTACGAAAGCCAAGCACAACTCACCTACCATGCAGCACCTCCGCCGGACGCAAGCCCAGAATCGCCCGAATCGACGAAAGCGAGGCCACGAGCACAGTGACCGCCAGCAACACGAAAACCAACACGAACACCATCGGACGCATGGTGATGCCCGAGCCGAACACCACGTGCCCCACGATCTGTGCAACGCCCGAGCCAAGCAGCGCACCGGCAATCGCACCAACCAGCGAAATCACCGCCGTTTCGGCGAGCATAAGGCGCGAAACCGCACCGTCCGTGGCGCCGATCGCCTTCAACAGCGCCAATTCCGAACCGCGTTCGCCAATCGACGCGGCCATCAGGTTTGCCACGGCGATCGCGGCGGCAACCAGCGACAGCACGGTCATCAGCACCATCACCGCCTGCGTCTTGTTCAGCACATCGCCCTGCAGCGCGGCCACCTGGCGCACCTGCTTGGCCACCGCGCCCGGCAGCACCTCTTCGATCTGGTACGCGATCGACGACGGATACGCGGTGCAATACCACGTCTCCCACTCGTCCTGCGTGAGCGCGTTCGGATTCTTCGACGCCTTGCGCGCGAGGTCGTTGTCGGGCGTGGTGAGCGCCTTGACTTCAATCTTGTCGATGGAATTCGGCAGATTCGCAAGCGTTTGCGCGGCGATGGACGGCATATAAATGGCGCTGTTGTCGGAATCGCCCGAATCGAAGATGCCGACGATTTTCACTTTCACGCGATTGCGTTCGGTGGAGGATTTGCCGGTTTTCCCGGTACCTCCGTTCGTATTGTCGTCCGCACCGACGGCGATCGTCTTGTCGAGCGTAACGCTGTCACCGACGTTCACGCCCAGTTTCGCGGCGAGCGCGCTGCCGACCATCGCCTGCTCGCTGTCGTCTTTCGGCCAGGTTCCGTTGATTTTCCACCATGAGCGCATGCCGTTCATGCCGGCCACGGTGGACTCGCCGGAGTCCATGTGCAGGGTTTTCGCGAACCACGTGCCCACGATCGGCACGTTGGTCGCCTTGCATTTCGCCGCGGAAGCAGCCGCACCTGACGCACCAGCCGTTCCAGCAGAGCCAGCCGAACCAGCCCCCGAACCGACACACCCCGCATCCGCGTGGATGTTCAATTCCGGCGCGAAATTGGTGATGTTGAACGCCCAGAAGATGGTCTTGATCTTCTGCGCGTCCGACTCCTTCAGAAACGCGGTCGGGTCGGCGCTGTCCGCCGCAGCCGAGCCGTCGGAAGTGGAACCCCCGTCCGAACCGGACGAACTACCCGAAGCCGAGCCAGCAGAATCGCCGGTATTGTACAAATCGCTCACCACAGCGTCGGACTTCGGCTGCACGACGATATTCGAACCGTACGCGCTCAGCTCCGCGTTGAGCTTGTCGCCCACGTCGAACACCACGCCGAGCATGGCCACGCTGACGGTGGCGGACAGGCACACGGTGACGGCGATGAGCAGACGGCGTTTGAACTGCCGGCTGAACGAGCGAGAGATCATTTTCAGGAAGAACATGGCACCCCCTTACCTTTCTCGGCGCTCACTGGAAATGGCTCGACAGCGCGTCGAGCGTGGACGTTTGGATGACGATTTTGCCCGGCTTGACCTGGTAGTCGAACGGTATCGGGTTGCAGCCGCCTTTGAAGCCGATGGTGGCGAGGTTGATGGCCACATCGCACTTCTTGCAGATGATTTTGCCGTCCTTCTCGTAGTATCCGGCGTCGCCGCAGTTGTCGCACGCGTCGAGGCCGACGCCGTACGCGCCGCCGTTCTTCTTGATGATGATGAATCGCATGGAGGTGCCGTCCTTCGCGCGGTATTCGAAGCGGTGCAGGTGGCCGTCGGAAATCTGGCTGAATTTGATGGTGACCACGCCGTCGGCGAGCGAGTAGTCTTCCGGCGGCGACAGCGTGACGACTTTCTGCGTTTGCGCGACGCCGTACGTCAGGGCCACGGTGACGCAGATCATGGCGACCAGGCTGAACGCGCCGGCCGCTTTCGCGCGGCGGCGGAACGCGATATGCGTGCGTGCGATCGCCTCGTTGGCGCCGGTCGGCTTGACTTTGAAGCCCATGACGATGCTGGCGATTGCCGGAATGGCGAAGACGAGCGCCATTGCGATGGTCAGGCTGCGCTGATGGTTGATGCCCCACACGAGCGCGAGGAAGGCGGCGGTCGGGAAGCTGACGATGCGTTTGGATTGGAGGATCTGCGCAAGGTCGGTGAAATGCTGTGCGAACAACAGCGCGACCAACAGCAGCACCGCCGTCGTGAACGACCAGCGGACGGCGGTGGAACGCATCGTGCGGAAGATAAGCGCGGCGATGATTGCGACGGCCGCGCCCAAAGCGAAGCCGAGCGCGCGCAACAGCATGTCGGAAGTGAAGATGGGATCGCCCGGCTCGACGAAGATCGTCAGTCGCAGAATCACGTCGGGCAGCGCACGAAAGGTGGTGGCCGCGATCGCAAGCGCCGCAACGAGATTCGCGATGTCGAGCAGCGCGCGGTGGTTGTGCCAGTCGGCGGTGATGCGGCGGGCGAACAGGACGATGACGAACACGGCCACGTCGAGGATCACGCAGCACCACAGGGTCGGATAGTTGACGAACGTGCGTTGCGTGATGACGGCGGTGGCGCGCAGCGCGGCGAATACGACTGCGCCGGCGAATCCAACAACGAAACCGGCCAGCCGCCAGTACGCGCTCAGAGGCTTGTCACGCCCCTCACCGACGGTGAGCATGACGCTCAACGCCATGACGAGCAGCGCCGGCGCCAACACCCCCTGCAACACCGTCACAAACTGCAGCAGCATCCCAAAATCCTTTCATCCAAAAACCCAACTCAAAGAGCCCAACGATTCCCATTCCGCCCCATCCCAAAGAGTCCCACCCCTCTCATCCCTCCCCTAAAATGCGAGGATTTCCCGGACCCCCTCCACAATCGCAGAGGTGAATCCATCCCCCTAAACGCGAGAGAGCGGTTTCGGTATGCATTGCCCGACCGTAAGCTTGGCCGAACGGCCTTGAGTGTGTCGGGTAATGCATACCGAAACCGCGAACGGGCTACGCTAGGAGATCACCACTCCTGCGGCGTATAGTTCCAGTCCGGGAAGGTGACCTCGATCGGTTCCGTCCAGAAGCGTCCCTTCACACCCGTCTCCGGATCGACGTGCAGCATCCAGCCCTTCTTCTCCGGGGATTCGATCTTCAGCACGAGCTTGTACGCGCCGGCCTTGTCGAGCTTGACGTTGGCGCCGTAGTGCGGGCCGTCGGAGGCGTTCATCTGCATGAAGGTTCCGGAGGCGACGGACGCGTTGGAGGTCTTGTCGATGATGTCGTAGTTGACGGTCAGGTCCGGCACGAAATCGCCCTTGCCGTAGCCGAGTTCGGTGCCCTTCTGGTTGGCATGGATGTCGGCTTCGAGGTGGAAGCTCGCATCGGCGGCCTTGAGGCCCATGCCGGACGGTTCCATGTCGATCGGCTGGAAGTAGACGGCGTTGACGGTCAGCGGGCCGCATTCCTGGTCGGAGTGCTTCTCATCGACCTGGATCTCTTCGAAACCGGCGGAATCGCTGGAATCGTCCTTGCTGGAGTCGTCGGCCTTCGAAGCCGACGCGGAGGCGCTGGACTTGTCCGAAGCGGCGGAATCGTTGGAATTGCCGCATGCGGACAGGGAGAAGGCCATGGAGCCGGCCAGCAGGATGCCGAGCAGAGCGGCGATCTTCTTGTTCTTCATTTCTCTTTCCTTTGTTGTTGGATGTGGAAAAAATATCGGTAAATCTCGGAAAATTTGCGTATTACTTGCGATTGTCAGGCGTGCGCAACTTGCGTTTGCGTGCGAAGCCGACGGCGAACAGCGCGAGTACGGCAATCGCCGCGATCGCTTGTGCCGCAAGGCATTCGACGTACGGATACAGGCCGATCCAGTCGTTTGTGGGCACGCTGGACAGGTAGTGGCCGTCGATCAGGTCACCTTCGATGAGCGCGTGGATGCCACCGCCGGCGAAGATGACGACCAGCACGGCCATCAGGATCGACGTAACGAGGAAGAACGGGCCAATCGGAATCTTTACGGAGGTGAAGCGCAGCACGAGGAAGATGACGAGCAGCACCACGCCCGCGGCGATGCCGCCGATCCACATGCCTTGCGCGTCGCGACTCATCGAGTAGATCGATTCGTAGAAGATGACGGTTTCGGCGCCTTCACGGAACACGGCTAGGAAGCTCAGCATGGCGAGCGAAACGACCATACCCAGGCCCACGCCTTCGCCGGCGGCGACTTTGTTTTGCGCGTCGGCCACGGCGGACTCGGTTTTGGTGCGGATGTAACGGTTCCACGCTTCCACGGAACTTTTGTTGAGCATCCAGTTGCTGGTCCACAGCAGCATGAGCATGGCGATCAGCGCGCACACGCCTTCGCTGATTTCCTGAACCGGGCCGGAGCCGCCGAACAGGAACGTGAAGAGCACGGCGACCAGACCGGAGCCGGCAAGGCCCGCGAGCACGCCGAGGTAAATCCACTTGGTGAAACGCTGGTTGCCGGATTTGACGAGGTAGGCCACCACGGCGGCCACCACCAGCAGCGCTTCGAGACCCTCGCGGATCAGGATGAGGAACGCCTGTCCGGCGGAGCTGGTGATGGCTTTGGTGAAGGCGTTGACGTTGCCGGCCGCGCCACCGTCGAGGGTGGCCGCGTCTTCGACGAGCCAGCTTTTCAGGTCGTCGACAAGCTTTTTGATCTCCTTGTCGGAACCGCCGTCGCGCATGGTTTTGCGGGTCATCTTGAACTGGTATTCCACCTGCGAGACGCGGTCGCCGGAGATGGCGTTCATGACGTTCTTTTCGAAGCCGAGCTTTTCGTAGTACTGGTAGTACGCGTCGTTGACGAGGCTGGAGCCTTCCGCGCCCTTGCCGGAGATGGCGGCCTTGTATGCCTTGTCGAGGATGACGTTCATTTCGCTGGCGACTTCGCTCCACGTGCGGTCGCCTTTGCCTTTGGAGGAATTCTTTTTGGCCGCGTCGAGCTTCTTACGTTCCGCGGCGGTCTGTTCGGCGCGCTGCTTCGCGTAGGTTTTGGGGTCGGCGAGGTTCGCGTTGCCGTCAAGCGTCTGCGCGGCCGTGTCAAGGTCCGCGTTCAGCGCGTTGATTCCGTTTGCGATCGCGCTCCCCTGGCCCTGCTGGTACGCGAGTCCTTCCAAATCGGTGAACTGCCTGAGCAGTGTCTGCTGGCATTCGGCGGAAATGGTGTCGTTGACGACTTTCGAGAAGTTGGACGCATCATAGCCGATCCAATGCGCGGTCTGGAAGCCGGTGCCGGCCTGGCCGTAATCGCCGTCATTGTAGTCTTTTTCGGCGGTGGCAAGCTGCTTGGCGATATTCTGCGCGACGGCAGTCCAGGAATCGAAATTCGTCTGGTTGCCGTCAGCGGCGGACGCCTGCCGCGGCATCGCGATGCCGACAAACAGCGTGGCGAGCGCGATCATCAGCGCGGCGACGAGCGTGATGAGACGGCCGGAAGCCGAGACGCGCGAATCGCACGAATCGTAGGAACCGGCTGCGTGGCGCTGCGCGACGCGAGATGACATGGGTCGAACCTTCCTTCCGCAAATCTTTTCGGCGCGATTTCCCCGACGTACCCGACGTACGAAGCGCGCATCGGAAGCCAAGATAGAACGAAAGTTTTTTGAATAACAGTCTTGATTTTTAATTGGTCTTGTTGTATCGCGCATGAAAAAACGTTGGAATTCCGCCGTTTTTATTTTTCCCGTTTTCCGCGTGTCGTCTCACATTGTGACGCTCACCGCCGTTCCGCAACACCCCCGTCCGCCCGAAAACGTGAAGCGAACTCCATGCCAAAGCGTCAGTTTGTATAATCGCGACTTGCATAATCACGATTAGCATAATCGTAACCATACAAAGCTACGGGGGTATCAAAATAAGGCGATGCCTCATGCCACACCCACGAAAAAACATCTCGCTTATGAGTGGCGGATTTGGCGGGGTGACAGTTGGTATCTCGCTTATAGATGGCGGCCCCTTTGCAAAATACAAGGGTTAGAGGGGCGAAAAGATGCCCCCTAGGTTCGTTTCTCCGCCGAGACCCGCCATCTATAAGCGAGATAGCACCGGGCGAACCCCGGAATCCGCCATCTATAAGCGAGATACGCGTCTCAATTGGCTCAATCACCCAACAGCCAATCAATGGCGTTGACAATGCGTATACCATCCTCGGTGACGCCCGCGCCTCGACCGCACGCAAAATCCCGCGCGCCCGCCAGCCCCAGGCACGAACTACGCCAAGCCGGGCACGCGCTAGCATCGTGGTATGGACTCCATTGCACCGCTCGCACAGCGCATGCCGTATACCACCGCGTTCCCCAAGGCGCTCGGCACGGGGTTGTTGATTTCGACGCCTCACCCGATCACTGCGGAATTGCGCGGCGAGATGGAACGGTTCATCGATGAATACGAGCATGCGCTTTCGCGATTCCGCGCTGATTCGCTGGTTGCGCACATCGGCAATGCGGAGCATGGCGGGCATTTCGATTTTCCCGATTGGGCCGGCCCGCTATTCGATTTGTACGACGCGCTGCACGCCGCCACGCGCGGTGCGATCGACCCGTGCGTGGGCGAGGACCTGATTCGTCTCGGTTACGATCCCGCGCTGAGTTTCACCGTTGAAGCCGACGCCGGCGAGCGCCTGGGCGCGCTGCACGGACGGGCCGTATGGGGTCGTGATGTGGTTCGTTCGAGTGGCACGACATTGGTTACACGCAGTCCGGTTCATGTGGATTTCGGCGCGTGCGGCAAGGGTTATCTGGTGGATTCGCTGGGCGGATTGCTCACCGATTCAGAACTTTCGCGCACATCGCATGTCAAGTCAGCCGAAACGACCAACCCGACATGCCAATCTTCCACCTCAGACAGCAAACGCGAAAGCGCTGCCCCGGAATTTGTGATTGATGCGGGCGGCGATCTGCTGGCGCGCACGAACAAGCCGATCCGTGTGGCGCTTGAGGATCCGGATGATCCGTCCTGCGCGGTCGGCGTCGCACTGATCGGCGATGGCGCGTTCTGTGCGAGCGCGCCCAGCCGTCGCCATTGGGAGGTGGCGGTGAACGAACAGACGCATCTGGCGATTCACCACCTGCTCAACGCCATCGACGGCCTGCCCGTGCAACAAACGGAAGCCGCCTGGGTTGCGGTGCGATCCGCGTCATTTGGCGACTATCCGACTGCGGTGGCGGACGGGTTGGCTACGGCGCTGTTCGTTGCGGATCCGAACGAGCTGAGCAGCACTTTCGCTTTCGATTGCGCCACGTTGGACGTCGACCGTCACGCCACCATCAGTGCCGGTTTCCCCGGCCGCTTCTTCTGATTTCCAACAAAACTCACGGAATGAGGTTGCCGGCGGCCACGTACAGGTCCCACCAATCCTGCTTGTCGAGGTCGATGTCCGCGCCGTCGAGCATTTCGCCCAGCCGGGTGGGGTTCATCGAGCCGAGCACGATCTGGATCTTCGCCGGATGCCTGAGCACCCATGCGGTGGCGATGGCGTTGGCGCTCACGCCGTACTTGGCGCCCTTTTCGTCCAGTGCCTTGTTCAGCTCCGGGAAGTGCTCGTTGCCTACGAACGGGCCGTATTCCGTGCCGGACTGGAACGGGCTCCACGCCTGGATGGTCATGTGGCGCAGTCGCGAGTAGGACAGCAGGCCGTCCGAATGGTTGGCCACGACCATGCCTTCGGCGCCGGAGTTGGTCATCAGCTCGTCGCTGACCATCTGCGCGTGCATCAGGCCGAACTGCAGCTGGTTCGCCTCGAGCCTCATGGCCGGGTCGTCGCCGAGCCAGGACTGCAGCAGTTCCGCCTGCCACGGGTTCACGTTGCTCACGCCGAAGTGGCGCACTTTGCCCGCCTTGTGCAGGGTGGTGAACGCTTCGACGATTTCCTCGGCCTCCATCAGGGTGTCGGGCCTGTGCAGGAGCGCGAAGTCCACGTAGTCAGTGCCGAGCGCTTCCAGTTCCTCGTCGAGTCGCGTGATGAGGTGCTTCGCGGAGAAGTCGTAGCGGGTGGCGTGCACGTTGTTCGGGTCGCTGAAGTCGATGTTGATACCGAACTTCGTCTGCAGGAAGATGTCCTCGCGCTTGAGCCCGGCGTCCTTCCACGCGCGGCCGAGCACACGCGAGCTGGCATGGTCGTGGTTGACGTTGAATCCGTAGATGTCCGCCGTGTCGAAGAAGTTGACTCCATGCTCGGCGGCCGTACGCACGACTTCTGCCGCAGCGTCCGCATCCAGCGCGTCCATGCGCATCACGCCGAGCGCCGCCTGCGATGCGACCACTGCCGATTTGCCGATTTCGATGCTTTTCATGACTGCCCACTTTCTTTGTGATTTTCAAATACGTCAATCGATTGACGTCAGTCACCTCAATGGTAAATCCGCCGTCCCGTCAGCGCAACACAATAAAAATGCCGAAACCAAAACGCAAAAATCCGGAGGGGTGGTCCCTCCGGATTTTTTAGCGAGTCAGCACACCAACCTCACTCGGCCAGCGTGAACTGGCTGTTGTAGATGTCGGCGTAGAAGCCGCCCTTGGCGAGCAGTTCCTCGTGCGTGCCGCGTTCCACGATGTCGCCGCCGTTCATCACCAGGATCATGTCGGCGTCGCGGATGGTGGACAGGCGGTGCGCGATCACGAAGCTCGTGCGGCCCACGGTCAGCGCGTCCATCGCCTTCTGGATCAGCTCCTCGGTGCGTGTATCGACCGAGGAGGTGGCCTCGTCGAGGATCAGGATCGGCGCGTCCTCCACCATCGCGCGGGCGATCGTCAGCAGCTGGCGCTGGCCCTGGGACAGGTTGGCGCCGTTGCCGGTGAGCATGGTGTCGTACCCCTGGGGCAGGCGGCGGATAAAGTCGTCTGCGTTGGCCAGCACGGCGGCGGCCTCCACCTCCTCGTCGGTGGCGCTCAGATTGCCGTAGCGGATGTTTTCCCGCACGGTGCCGGTAAAGAGGTTGGTATCCTGAAGCACAATGCCCAGGGAGCGGCGCAGATCCGGCTTATGAATATCGTTGATAGAGATGCCATCATAGTGGATCTTGCCGTCCGCGATGTCGTAGAAGCGGTTGATCAGGTTGGTGATGGTGGTCTTGCCCGCGCCGGTGGCGCCCACGAAAGCCAGCTTCTGGCCGGGCTTGGCGAAAAGGCTGATGTCGTGGAGGATGGTTTTGCCCTCCTCATAGGCGAAGTCCACATCATCAAAGCGCACGTCGCCCGCCAGCTTGGTATAGGCGAAGCTCCCGTCCTCCTGGGGAACCTTCCAGGCCCACAGATTGGTGCGCTCACTGGTTTCCTGGAGGGCGCCGTCCTTGTTATAGGACACGTTGACCAGGGTGACCGTGCCGTGATCCTCCTCGGAGGGCTCATCCATCAGGTCAAAAATCCGTTGAGCACCGGCCAGAGCCATGACCACAGAGTTGAGCTGCTGAGAGATCTGGCTGATTGGGTTGGTCAAACTCTTGGAGAGCTGGAGGAAGGATGCGATGACACCCAGGGTAATACCGCCCCCCAGGCCATTGAGGGCCAGCGCTCCGCCCACCATGGCAATGACCACATATTGGATGTTGCCAATGTTGATGAGGATGGGCATGAGGATATTGGCGTACTTGTTGGCCTTATAAGCGCTTTCAAACAAGGCGTCATTCACACGGTCAAAGCCCTCCTGGGCCTCCTCCTCGTGGCAGAAAACCTTGACCACCTTCTGGCCGGCCATCATCTCCTCGATGTAGCCGTTCACCGCGCCCAGGTCCTTCTGCTGCTTGGCAAAGTACACAGCGGAGCGCCCGGCGATTTTCGAGCTGACAAAGAGCATGACGCACAGCATGGCGATGGTCAGCAGCGTCAGGGGCACGTCCAGCACAAACAGGCTCACCAGGGTGATGACCATGGTCACCAGGGAGTTTATCATCTGGGGGATGGTCTGGCTGATGACCTGGCGCAGGGTGTCCACGTCGTTGGTGTACACGGACATAATGTCCCCGTGGGCGTGGGTGTCAAAGTACTGGATGGGCAGGGATTCCATGTGGGTGAACAAGTCGTCCCGCAGGTTGCGCATGGTGCCCTGGCTGATGTTCACCATAATCCGGTTGTAGCCGTAGGAGCTGAGGATGCCCAAAGCGTACACGCAGGCCATCTGCGCCAGGGCCCAGCCCAGGGGGCCGAAGTCCGGCGCGGCCGATTGGGTCAGGGGCAAAATGTAGTCGTCAATCAAAGATTGGAGGAACAGCGTGCCGCTTAAGGTGCACAGGGCGCTCACCAGCGTGCACACCACCACCACGCAGAAGGAGCCCTTGTAGTTTTTCAACATATACCGGAGCACCCGGCCCAAGGTGTGGGCCATCTCCTTTAGGTTGATGTTTCTTCTCTTCATGGCAAGTCCTCCCTTCATTCGCCCTGGGCCTGGTCAAAGTCGCCGCCGCCCTGTGTCTGACTGCTGTAGACTTCCTGATAGATAGCG
>ENA-ORSR01001936-ORSR01001936.1-human-gut-metagenome-genome-assembly--contig:-NODE-1936-length-12840-cov-5.743762_pt1 | contig 12840 bp, 7 predicted proteins | sample MGYA00241901_ERZ509166 | MGnify/ENA primary metagenome ERZ509166 (study PRJEB26280, sample SAMEA2338860) | human gut metagenome | biome: human gut; feature: human-associated habitat; material: faeces... | reverse complement strand
TACCACCAGTCCCAGGCTTCCAGCTTCTCGCCTTTGCCTTCTTTGTCCATCAGCTTCTGGAGTTCGGCAGCTTCGGCCTTGGCTTTAGGCAGGGCATAATTCCACAGGTTGTTCAGGAACTCCATTACAGTGGTCGAATTCTTAGCCATCGTATTGTCCAGTACGAAGTTGGAATAGCAGTCGAAGCCTAACAGGCGGGCTTTTTCGAGACGCAGACTGACGATGTCGGTAATGATTTTCTTGTTATCGTTCTTGTCGTTGTTGTTGCCGCGGTTGATGTAAGCTTTGTATATTTTCTCGCGCAACGGACGGTTGGCTGAATATTGCAGGAACGGGAGACGGCTGGCGTTGTGCAGCGTAAACAGCCATTTGCCTTCCTGTCCGGCTGCTTTTGCTTCTTCGGCAGCGCTTTGGCGGAACCATTCGGGAAGCCCGGCAAGGTCTTCCTGCTTGTCTACAAAGAGCATGAACTCATTGTTTTCGTTCAGGATATTGTTGCTGAAAGTGATGCCCAGCGTGGAGAGCTGCTTGTTTATCTCGCGCAGGCGGGCTTGCTTTTCGGCAGAAAGATTGGCGCCGGAACGTACGAAATCTTTGTATGTTTTGTCCAAAAGTCTTTGTTGCTCGGTGGTCAGGTTTAACGAATCCTTTTTCTGGTAAACGGCCTGTACTTTATTGAATAGCGCCTGGTTAAGCGATATATTGTCTCCATGTTCGGACAGTACCGGAGCGAGCTTTATGGAAAGTTCGTTCAGGGCGTCACTGGTCTCGGCATCCGTCATGTTGAAGAAGATGGCGCTTACCCGGTTGAGTATGGGTGAACTGTTGTCAAAAGCAACGATTACATTTTCAAAATCCGGCGCTTCGGTATTGTCGACAATAGCCCGGATATTGGCATTTTGCTCTTCTATTCCCTGAAGGAATGCCGGTTCGTAGTGTTCCAGCCTGATTTTGTCGAAAGGCGGAACACCGTTCGGGGTTTGAAACTCGGTGAGGAACGGATTGCTTTCCGTTTGGTTGGCACAGGAGTACATCATACAACTTGCAGCTAAAATTAGAATACTTCTTTTAAACATAAAGTCAGAGTATTAGATAATGAGTAGTTTATTGATAATTTCATCTTGGAAGGGAACGTCATTGCCGTTTGGCTATGTAGCACCATATCGGATAATGATCGGACTCTCTTATGGAACGGTCTACCGTACAGTTGTACGACCGCAGGTTCTTGCTGATTAATATGTTGTCTATCCTAAAATAGAATTTGTTCTGGTTGTAGGAGATTCCCAGTCCGCGTCCCGACTGGGTGAAAGCATCATCCAGATTTTGCGCTATGACGCGGTAGGCGTATGAAATGGGAGTGTCGTTGAAATCTCCGCAGACGATGACGGACGGATGCCGGGAAGATGCTATCTCCCGTGCAATGGTGTCTGCCTGCGGGGCGCGGATGGCGGATGCTTCCGCCAGTTTATGCAACAACAGCCGTGCGCCGCTTTTCACTTTTTCCGTTTCGGGAGCTTTCAATATTTCTTCGTAAATGTCTTTATCGGCCTTTGTCAGTTTGTTGGACTCCAAATGGTTGTTGATAAGGGTAATCGTATCTTCATTCAGTTTGAGTTCATACAGTACGGAACCGTTGTAGCTGCTTGCATAGTCCAGGACACGTGCGGATAGAATGGGAAATCTGGAGTAACATGCTATCCTGTTGGTATAGCCGCTGCCGCTGCCTACGACGTTGATGCGGCGGTAGGGATAATCTTTCAACTCCCGTTCGATGTCTTTCTGCGTGAGGTGGCGGGGAGATTTGTCGGATGCATATTCCTGCAGGCATAGGATGTCGGCATTGCTCTCTTTCAGATAGGTGAGTATCGGATTCTCCCCGTCTTTTTTATAAGCGCCGTCAAAACCCATAATGTTGTAAGACAGGAGCTTTATGCTGCCTTCGGGAAGCTCGGTGGTGTGAAAATTAAGGGGCAGATAGGTCCGTAGCTGCGAGTAGCATAACAGAAGGCCGGTTAACGGCAGCAAAGCTGTCTTGTATCGTTGTATAACCAGCCAGAAAATCAGAAAGCCGCCGTTGATAAATGCAAAGACCGGAAAGGTCAGTCCGAGACAGGATTGTACCGGATGCGTTGCCGGTTGGATGTAAGGACTGTATGCCACCAACAGCAAAAGACCCGTGAATAAAGCATTGACCGCTACAATCAGCAGGGCGACAAAATTACCGAAATGCTTCATACATACATTATCGTTTACTTGCATCGAACAAGCTCTTCTTTTCTTCCGTTGTGAGACTTTCATATCCGGACTTCTTCAATTTGTCGAGGATACGGTCTATTTCATCGGATTGAGCTTTTTTTCGGGCGTTATAGTTATAATCTTTCTGTCTTTCGATTCCATAATGGACTTTCATCTTGGGCTTGCGGGGCTTGAAGCTGAACAAGGCAGTGACAGCGTCCAGAGACTTGTTAATCCATGCAGTGATATCCGCGCCTTTGCTAAGGCTGGCTGCAAACCACAGACCTGCCAACGCTCCGCCTAAATGGGCGATATGTCCGCCGGCATTGCTGGATGTGATGAATAACAGGTCTGTTACGATAACAACCAATGCCAGGTATTTCAGGCGTACGGTTCCAAAAAGGAAAAGACGTATCGGGTAGTCAGGTTCCCGATAGGCGGTACGATAGCGAGTACGGATGCCGATGCTCCCAGCATGAAAGAGTATTCCGTCATCGGACGGAAATAAGGGAAGATGTTGTAGGCGGTCATATAAAGCAGTCCGCCGCAGATTCCGCCTAAGATGTATACTCCCCGTAAGTGTCTGGCAGAGAAAAAGTTCAGGAATAAGGCACCGAACCAATACAGCCAAAGCATATTGAAAAGAATATGCAGGACTCCTGCGTGCATAAACATATACGTCAGGACAGACCAGGGCTGGATGATGAAGCGGGGCAGTGAAGCGGGCAGTTCCAGCCATTCGAACACTCCGCCGAGGCTCCGGTTGAAGAGCTGCAATATGACTCCTGTCAGTGTAGTGAAGATAAATACCCCTACATTGATATAAATCAGTTGGATGTAGATGTTTCCTCTACGGAACGATTCCTTTAAATCAGTTATAATAGTAGCCATTTCCTCTGTCCTTTTTTCTCCAGTACATTATTAGAATGAATCCGAATATCATACCGCCCAAATGTGCAAAGTGCGCCACATTGTCGCCCGGATTGTTGGCAAGTCCCGAGAATAATTCTATCAAGGCATATCCGATAACGAAATACTTGGCTTTGATGGGAAACGGTAGCGGAAAGACGAACATCGGTTGGTTGGGAAACAGCATGCCGAATCCCAGCAAGATAGCATATACGGCCCCGGAGGCTCCGACGGTAGTCATCATGTTGAGATATTCTTCCATGGGGATGATGGAATACCCGGTATTGACACTGTCGTATGCGGAAAGCACCGTTTCGTAATGGATGTATTGTACAAGCTCCTGGATAAGCCCTGCACCAATGCCGCATGCGAGGTAGTAGAACAGGAAGCGTTTCGGCCCCCAGACCTGCTCGAGTATACGGCCGAACATCCAAACGGCAAACATGTTGAAGAACAGATGGGTAAATCCGCCGTGCATGAACATATAAGTAATCAACTGTGCTGCATTGAAATCTCCGGCAAGGAAAAAGTGCAGTCCCAGGTAGTTGTTTAAATCAATGCCGTAACTCTGTGCCACAATTGTGCCGAGAAACATCAGTACATTGATGATTAAAAGGTTTTTGGTTACTGTCGGTATAGTATTCATAATCTGTTTTTTTCGCTTTATTTGGCAAAAATACGAATAAATTCTGTTCTATAACAGAAAAAGGAACTCCTATTCTTTCTTTTTCTCTGTTTTCCGCCCTTTTTTTAATGTTTTTATTTGATATTCAGAATTTTTGCTCTATTTTTGTAGGAAGTAGCATTGGAATTTTTCTTTTGTGTAACAATTAATTAATCATTCGTATTATGAATAAGTCAGAACTTATTAGCGCAATGGCAGCGGAAGGCGGTTTGTCAAAGGCCGATTCAAAAAGAGCATTGGATGCATTTATTGCATCGGTAACAAAAGCATTAAAGGCAGGTGATAAAGTCGCATTGGTTGGCTTTGGCACTTTTTCTGTAATGGAGAGAGCCGGACGCATTGGCATCAATCCGGCAACAAAGAAACCTATTCAGATTGAGGCGAAAAAAGTCGCTAAGTTCAAACCGGGTTCGGAATTGACTATCGAATAAAATCAATCATAAATAAAACTTGAGAAAAGGAGGCGCATACAACGTCTCCTTTTTTATGGAATTAAAAATAGTTCGTATCTTTGTACGCAGAAAATACATTTGAATCATGAATATAGAACAGAAGTTGGTAGCGTCCGTAATGAGCGGACTGAAAGCGCTGTACGGTCAGGATGTTCCGGCTGCACAGATACAGTTGCAGAAAACCAAGAAAGAATTTGAGGGACACCTTACCCTGGTCGTTTTCCCTTTTCTCCGTATGTCTAAAAAAGGACCGGAGCAGACCGCACAGGAGATTGGCGAATATCTGCAGGCAAACGAGCCGTCGGTATCGGCATTCAATGTTATCAAGGGTTTTTTGAACCTGACAATCGCTTCTTCGGCATGGATTGAGTTGCTGAATGGAATTCATGCGGATGCAAAGTACGGCATTGTTGCTGCAACCGATAACGCTCCGCTGGTGATGATTGAGTATTCTTCGCCCAATACGAATAAGCCGCTCCATTTGGGACATGTCCGTAATAATCTGTTGGGAAACGCGTTGGCAAATATCATCTCGGCCAATGGCAACAGGGTGGTTAAGACAAATATAGTGAACGACCGCGGTATTCATATCTGTAAGTCAATGTTGGCTTGGCAGAAGTACGGTAACGGTGAAACTCCCGAATCGTCCGGCAAGAAAGGCGACCATTTGATAGGTGACTATTATGTGGCTTTCGACAAGCATTATAAGGCTGAGGTAAAAGAGCTGATGGCGAAGTTCCAGAGTGAAGGCATGAGCGAAGAAGAGGCCAAGGCAAAAGCCGAAGCGGAATCTCCCTTGATGAAAGAAGCGCGTGAGATGCTGGTGAAGTGGGAAGCCGGCGACCCTGAGGTCCGTACTCTGTGGAAGAAGATGAATGATTGGGTATATGCAGGCTTCGATGAGACCTACCGTATGATGGGCGTTACATTCGACAAGATTTACTACGAGTCGGAAACTTATCTGGAGGGCAAGGAGAAGGTTATGGAAGGTTTGGAGAAAGGCTTCTTCTACCGCAAAGAAGACGGTTCCGTATGGGCCGACCTGACCGGAGAGGGGCTCGACCACAAATTGCTTCTCCGTGCCGACGGCACTTCTGTTTATATGACCCAGGATATAGGTACGGCCAAATTGCGCTTTGCCGATTTCCCCATTGACAAGATGGTCTATGTGGTAGGCAACGAGCAGAACTACCATTTCCAGGTGCTTTCCATTCTGCTTGATAAACTGGGCTTCGAATGGGGCAAAGGGTTGGTTCACTTCTCCTACGGTATGGTGGAACTGCCCGAAGGTAAGATGAAGAGCCGTGAGGGTACGGTTGTGGATGCCGATGACTTAATGGCTGAAATGATTAATACCGCTAAGGAAACTTCCGGAGAATTGGGCAAGCTGGATGGTCTGACCCAAGAGGAGGCTGATAATATTGCACGTATTGTTGGTTTAGGCGCATTGAAATATTTCATATTGAAGGTGGATGCCCGCAAGAATATGACGTTCAACCCGAAGGAATCCATCGATTTCAATGGTAATACAGGACCTTTCATCCAGTATACGTATGCCCGTATCCAGTCGGTTCTCCGTAAAGCGAAAGAAGCCGGTATTTCCGTTCCTGCACAACTTCCGGCCGGTATTGAATTGAGTGAGAAAGAGGAAGGCCTGATACAGATGGTTGCAGACTTTGCCGCTATTGTGAAACAGGCGGGTGAGGATTATAGCCCTTCTTTGATTGCTAACTATACTTACGACCTCGTGAAGGAATACAACCAGTTCTATCATGACTTCAGCATATTGCGTGAGGAGAATGAGGCTGTGAAGATATTCCGTCTTGCCTTGTCCGAGAATGTAGCCAAGGTAGTACGTTTGGGAATGGGATTGCTTGGTATTGAGGTTCCCGACAGAATGTAATCGAGATATTTTATCATAGAAAAAGCCCTCTTTGCAATTTGCGGAGAGGGCTTTCTTTTTTTATGGCTTCTTTACTTTTTCTTCTTGGTGTATTTGCCGCGTTTGGCTTTCGGTGCATCGGGGTCGCTCTGCAGTTTGATAATTTCCCTGCATGCATCCAGGTTTAAATCCTGCGGGATAATGTCCTTCGGGATTTTGTAGTTGCTGCCTTTATAAGAAATATACGGTCCGTAACGGCCGTTCAATATTTCCAGCTCCGGTTCTTCTTCAAATTTCTTGATATGTTTCTGGGCTTCGGCATCTTTCTTTTCCCGGATGAGCTGAATAGCTTCTGCCAATGTTATTTCCAGCGGATCTATTGTCTTCGGAAGCGAGGTATACATTCCGTTGTTGTGTACATAAGGTCCGTAGCGTCCGGTTCCTATGGTTACTGTCTTGCCTTCATATTCGCCCAAGGTGCGGGGAAGCTTGAACAGTTCCAAAGCCTCTTCCAGTGTTATTGTCTCAATGGACATATCTTTCTTGAGTTGGGCAAAGCGTGGCTTTTCGTTGTCTCCGGCAGTACCGATTTGTACAACGGGACCGAAACGGCCGATTTTTACGGATACCTGTTTGCCGCTGCCCGGTTCTTCGCCTAAGATACGTTCGCCGGCCTTGTGGGCATTCTTGGTGGCAAGCGTGTTTTCCACGGACGGGTGGAAATCTTTATAGAAATCCTTCAGGATGGCGGTCCACTTCTTTTCTCCTTCGGCTATCTCATCGAACTGCTTTTCAACGCTGGCAGTAAAGTTATAGTCGAGGATGTTGGGGAAATATTCCATCAGGAAATCATTGACTACCGTACCTGTATCGGTAGGCATCAATTTGGCTTTTTCGGCTCCTGTAATTTCTGTTTGCGTAACGTCCGTAATCTTGCTGTCCTGCAATGAAAGTATGTTGTAAGAGCGCTCTTCCCCGCTCTTTTCGTCTTTCTCCACATAGCCGCGTTGCTGTATGGTTGAAATGGTAGGGGCGTATGTGGAAGGACGGCCGATACCCAGTTCTTCCAATTTGCGTACAAGGCTGGCTTCGGTGTAACGGGGCGGATGTTGCGTGAAGCGTTCCGTGGCAATAATGCTCTGGTGATGCAAGACCTGTCCTTTCTTCAAAGGGGGCAGCAGGCGGGTTTCATCCTCCTGCTCCGTGTCTTCGTCGATGGACTCGCGATACACGTGGAGGAAACCGTCGAATTTTACAACCTCTCCGGTTGCATTGAACGTATCCGCTTCGTTGCTGATGCCGATGCTTACGGTCGTTTTCTCAACTTCCGCATCTGCCATTTGAGAGGCTATCGTGCGCTTCCATATCAGGTCGTACAGTTTTCTTTCCTGCGGCGTACCTTCTATCTTGGCATTTTCCATATACGTAGGGCGAATGGCTTCGTGAGCCTCTTGAGCGCCTTTGGTTTTAGTGGCGAAATGACGCGGATATACATAGCGCTCTCCCATCATGTCGGCAATGACCGCTTTGCTGCTGTTGACCGCCAGTTCGGACAGGTTGACGGAGTCGGTACGCATATAGGTTATCTTTCCCGATTCGTACAACCGCTGGGCTACCATCATGGTCTGTGCTACTGTAAATCCTAATTTGCGGGCAGCTTCCTGCTGCAAGGTAGATGTAGTGAAAGGAGCGGCAGGGCTTTTTTTCAGCGGCCGGGTAGAAATGTCATGGATGGTGAAAGAGGCTGACCGGCAGCTTTCCAGAAATTTTTGAGCTTCGGCTTTGGTCTTGATACGGCGCGACAGCTCGGCTTTCATTTCCACCGGTTTGCCGTCGGCATCGGGCACGAGGAATACGGCGGTCACCCGATACGATGCTTCCGATTGGAAAGCCTGTATCTCGCGCTCGCGTTCTACGATAAGACGGACTGCTACCGATTGCACACGCCCGGCAGAGAGTGCGGGTTTCACTTTTTTCCACAATACGGGTGAAAGTTCAAAACCTACGATACGGTCCAGGATACGGCGCGCCTGTTGGGCATCTACCAGATTGATGTCGATATTGCGCGGTTGCTCGATGGCTTTCAGAATGGCGCTTTGGGTGATTTCGTGGAAAACGATACGCTTGGTATGCTCCGGTTGCAGTTTCAGCACTTCGTATAAATGCCATGCAATCGCTTCTCCCTCGCGGTCCTCATCGGATGCCAACCATACGGTTTCCGCTTCCTTGGCTTCGGCTTTCAACTCTTCTACAACCTTTTTCTTATCTCCAGGAATTTCATAATGCGGTTTGAAATCTTTATCAATATCAATACTGAACTCTTTTTTCTTCAAATCGCGTATATGACCGTAACTGGAAAGGACTTTATAGTCTTTCCCGAGGAATTTCTCGATAGTCTTAGCTTTTGCCGGAGACTCGACAATGACAAGGTTTTTCTGCATAAATTTCTGTTTTATAGTGACTCCAGCCACTAATTTGCCCGCAAAAGTAGGAAAAAACAAACTTTCCACCTTATAATATAAGGAGAATTTAGCAAAAATGACCTATTTTGTTGGTTATATCTTTGATTTTGGCTATTAGAATTTAAAACTTACACCTCCGGTAAAGCTGATGCCTTCGGTAGGGTATCCCCAATAATATTGATAATCCTGGTTTAATAAATTGTTTATGCGGGCGTAAACGGATATGCCTTTAAAGAATTCGTAGCTGCCGCCGGCATAGAGGTTGTTGACCGCATCGACTTTGTTTCCTTCCACCTTCTCGCGCGAAATATGCCTGTAGCCGAGGTTAAGCAGTAAAGCGGATACGGGATGCACATCTATGTGCAAATCAGCTTCAAAGGCCGGTTTGTAAACGAGGGCATAGGCGCCGGCATTGGACTGGCTGTCGTCCTTTGCATCCCAATTGCGGTAAACTCCGGTAGCGGAGAATGAAAATATGTTCTTATAGCCGTAGCGTATCTCGGCGCCGGCGTAGATGTTGCTTGTGTTCCATTGGCCGATGGAAAGCATCGGACTGTACTCATTGGCAGCGGATTCGAAATCTGCCGGTTGGAAAAACAAATCATCCTTTAAGTTCTGATATCCGCCGTACAGATTCAGCCATAAGCCGATTGCCGGACTGGCTTTGAAGCCGATGGCGGCATTTATTTGTTCGTAAGTGGCATCCGGTTGTGAAGAAACCTGTCCGTACGGGCAGAATGTTTCTAAACGGCGGAAGTCATTTTGCAGTCTCCCGCCTTTGGCCTGTGCATAGAGGATATAACTGTCCGAGAAGTTGTATTCCACTGCTACATCGGGGGCTGCCCGGAATTTCTTTCCGAAACCGAAGGCCATGTCCACCAGGGCGCCGATACGTATTTTCCAATCATCGTTTTCCAAGCGGTAATGCGGGTTTAGACCAAGGGATGTGTAGTTCTCAAAATGATTGTTCTTGTACAGCACATTGTCCATTGCAAAGCCGATGCCTACGGTCTGTTCGTCTGATATGCCGCCTGTGACCAGTGCTTTGGTGCGGACGATGTATTCCCGGCTGTTCAAGAAACCGGAATCGTATTGACGTTCGTAAAGCATCAGATTTGTTTCGGCACTGAACCGGAGGGGCAGTTCCGTATCCGTGGATTTCACTCCGAAATGAATGTCACCGGAAATGAACTTCTGTTTTCTGACGGCTGCATCGGGCAGGAAATTGAAGTTGCTCAATCCGAAGTTGCCCGCAACGTTCAGGTCTGCTTTTCTGAAGCGGTGCACATAATCCATATTGGCATGAGTGCGATAGTAGTAGGAATTCCATTTGCCGTCATTGTCGGGTAAATCGAGTTTGCCGTCCATGCCGTTCATCCGGAAATTCAGGTTGAGGCGGTCGCGGTCGGACAATGTGAACAGATAGCCGGCGCGTGCGTCCAGATTGCCATAGTTGCCATAACCCAAACGGATATATCCGGGATGTGTTTTGGCTTGCGTCTCCTTGCCGGTATATGCCTGCATGACAGTTGCAGGTATGGTATTGGCAGGCACGAGAGTTACATCGTATTCCACAGCCTTTTTATTGGCAGTCGGCGCTTCCACTTGGGGGAGCACGTTTATTTTGGACGCATCCGGAATATCGGGGGTATATTCCTGTTCCACAACAACCGTACGGTTTACGGTGGAGTCTTTGGCCTGTTGCTGGGCATGGACGCCCAAAGGTAGGGTTATCAGCGTTATTCCGCTGAGGATATATTGTATTTTTCTCATATTCATTGCATTCTTTTATTTCAGCTTTTCTAGTCTTTCTTGAATCATACGCTCGATATCATCATCGGCATGATAGTTTTGTTGCAAGCTCAGCAGATATTGGCGTGCATCCAGTTTCTTATCCATAGCGACATATACATCGGACAGAAGGATAAAGCTGCGTGCCAGCCAGTAGGCGTGCGGGGTGCTCTGGTCGATGAAGTTCAGTATTTCCTTTTCGGCTGCGGCATACTCACCGGCATTGTACATCAACTGTGCCGACAGATACTTGGCTTCCGCACCGTATAATGTACGGGTGTCTTTTGCCAGAAGCTTGAGGTCGTCTGCCGCCTTTTTCACCGCTTTCTGGTTCAGATAGGCTTTGGCACGGTAGTATAAGGCTTCATTTTGCAGTTCGGGAGTCAGTTTGGCTTCGGCCAGTAAAGCGGTTGCGGCCTGAATCACTTCTATGTCATCCTTCAAGAGCACACCGCATCGCAATACGCCGGTGACGCCCAGTTGCCGGCGTTCGGCGGTTGTGGCGCGGGCTTGCAGTTGCTTGTAGTCTGCCAAAGCCTGTTTGTACTCCTTGCGGTTGAACAGGATTTCTCCGTGCATCAGCAAGGCTTCTTCCGAATACGGGCTGTCCGGATACTCCAACAGTTTGCCGGTATGCTCCAATACACCGGTTTCATCTTTCTGCTCTTTTCCGATGAGGCTCAGATAGTAATGCGCGTTCAGGCTGAAAGCTCCGTTCGGATAGCTTTGCAGGTAACGGGTGAAGCTTTCCCTTGCAGGGATGATTTCCCCTTTCATATACACCTTTTCCGCGGCAATATAGGTCAGCGAATCCTGCTCATTGGGTTCAAAGCGGATAGCACCCGGCATTTGGGCGGCAAGCGCAGCAAACTCATCCACGCGGTTGGCTTCCACATAAATGGATTTCAAATCGCGCATGGCAAGACGTGCTTCTTCGCTGCCCGGATATTGGGTGATAACGTATTTATAGGCTTCGATGGCGCGGTTGTAATCATCATTCTGATAGTACAGCAGTCCGATTTCGGCGGCAGCCTTACGACTGACGGGGCTTTCGGGATATTTGTTCAGCAGTTCCCGGAAGGTTGCGATGGCCTGACTGTTATTGCGGCCCTGCACATACGAACGGCCTTTTTCGTAAAGTGCACTGACGGCATAGGGCGAATTCGGATATTTGTCGGCCAGCCGGTTCAGCAGCGTAATCTTTCCATCGTAGTCTTTTTGCAGACCCGAGACCAGAGCCAGTTGATAGTAGGAGTAGTCACCGGCGGGCGTACCCAGATTTTCTGCCCGGGTATAGTACTGTTTGGCTTCGTCGAAGCGGCGGACGTGCATGTAGCAGTCGCCGACACGGTTGTACGCATCGGCAAGAACGGTTGTGTCTCCGGCCTTTCTCAGTTGGATGAACTTCAGGAAACGGTCTTGCGCCGTTGCATAATCTTTCTTATGGAAAGCTATGTATGCCAGATTGTAGTAGGCAAGGGCATACATTTCCGTATTCTTCTGTGGGGTAAGGGACAGATAATCGTTAAAATTACGGGCGGCTTCCTGCATGCGGTTCAGCCGGTAATAGGATTCACCCCGCCAGTAAAGGGCATCGGCCTTTGTTTGCAGGTTGTACCCGCCTAAGGCAATGCTTTGGTTGAAGCAGCCGATTGCCTGCTCAAACTGTGTATTGGCAAAGGATTGGGTACCCAACTGGAACAGAATCTTCTGCTTGGCTTCCAAAATGGCCCTGCCGGGATGCGTAATGCGTTCAATGGACTTGAGTGCGGCATCGTAGCTGCGCGTGTTCATATACACCTCTACCAGGTAGCTGCTTACTTTATCGGCGTATGCGGAGTTGGGAAACTCATTCAGGAAGTTCTCGAATACCGTAACCGACTCGCCGAAAGCAGAGTAGGATGTTTCGTGAATGCAGAGAGCGTTATTGTAGGATGCCTGTTCCTTTATTTTCAAATCGGCATCGGATGCGGCGGCCTGTTCAAATGCCATACGCGCCTTGTTCTTGTCGGCAAGCTGCAAGTAAGCCAATCCCATGTGCAGATATGCGTTTTGCGTAAGCGCATCTTTGTTTGCAGTCACCTCGCCCAGGGTAACCGGAACTTGCGAGTAGACACCCGTCCGGTAGTAGGACATTCCCAGCATATAAAGCGCATCTCTTCTTGGGGCAAGCTCCGCGTTGTCTTTCAGATAGCTGCCGAAAGCTTTTATTGCTTCATGGTACTTGCCGAAATGATAATCGGCTGTACCTTGTATGCGGTACATCTCTCCCGTATATTTCTGGTTGGGGTAAGCCGAGAGATAGTTTTGCGCAACAATTTCCGCTTTGTCATAATTCTTTTTAATCAGATATATTTCCGCGATGTAATAAGGTACAAGCGCCTCGTATTTTGCATTGTCCTGCAGGCTGAGGAAGCCGCTGAG
>ENA-ORSR01001926-ORSR01001926.1-human-gut-metagenome-genome-assembly--contig:-NODE-1926-length-12918-cov-2.271787_pt1 | contig 12918 bp, 16 predicted proteins | sample MGYA00241901_ERZ509166 | MGnify/ENA primary metagenome ERZ509166 (study PRJEB26280, sample SAMEA2338860) | human gut metagenome | biome: human gut; feature: human-associated habitat; material: faeces... | reverse complement strand
GGAAATTTCGCGGTCTGAGAGATGTTCCTTGGATGCAGCCTGGACCCGATGCCAAAAGGCGGACACCGTCTCAGATGCGGCTTGATTCTTGGCCGCAGCCTTCTCCCTGCGCTTTTCCGTTTTATCCTTTTCTGCCGCTCGCTTGGCCGTTTTGGCCGCTTTGGCTTTGGTACAAGCAGAAGGGCAGGCATCATAATCGCGCATAGCCCGGTCACACTCCATACAGCATGTGAAGCCCCAGCACTGGTGCCAGCTGTCGTTGCAGTCATGCCGCAAAAATGCAGCCTGGTGTGTGCACAGCTGTTGGCCATTCGGAGGGCAGCGCAGAGGTTTCTTCGGCTTCGGAATCCCCTCCTTGGCCTGCTTGCGGTACTGTTCCAAAGCGTAACCGTTGACCTTTCCTTTGCAGGCAAAAAAAATGTCTTTCTGGAGGGTTTCGGGCATTTTTGCCAATGCGTAGGCAGAGGCCTCCGGCAGCTTGTCCGCGTTGAACAGGTCCAGATATGCCGGGATCAGCTTCTCCCGGATGACTTTCAGGACCCCCAGTTTCGTGGGGGAAACTTTGCAGGCAGCCGCCACCTGATCCCGCATCCGCCCGGGGAACACTACGCCTTCTTCCTTCAGCTGGTAAAGAAGCATCTCCACCCGCTCCACCTGCTGAGAGATCTCCGCAGATGTCAGCTGCCGGGTATCGCTGTTGGCCAAGATCAGCCGCAGCTCGATCATGGCCGGTGACTCGTCTCCCCGCTCCACAATACAAGCTACTTGCCGCCACTTGTCCGGATCCTCTGTAGCCAATGACTGCAATGCCGCACGTCTCCGATGTCCGGAGACTACTTTGTAGCGGCCATTCTCCACCGGACGCACCCTGAGAGGCTGCTGCAGCCCGCACAGTTCGATGTTGGCTGCCAAAGTGTTTATCCCTTTGATGCTGTAAAAGTTGGCCTCATCACCATCCAGCAGCTCAAGATCAATGTACTCGATTCGCTCCTTACCGGATGTGTCTGAATCGGACACATCGGCCAGCTGAGCGTCCAGGATTTCAAAGACATTTACATCACGCTTTGCCATTGCGGTCTCCTTTCTTCGCCATATACTCCGCTACAAATGCCCGGTAGTCTCTGGCAGCTGCGCACCGCGGGCTGAATTTGATAAGCGGGACACCGTCGGCCCCGGCCGAGACTACTTTTTTCGATTTGCGGATCACAGTTTCAAACGTCGGAACAGCTTTCTGATTCCGCAAATATGTCAGAAGTCCGTTTGGGTCTTCCACTCGCTGGTATTTATTAACCAGAACGCCGGCCACGCTGTTCAGGCCGTCTTTCCTGGCCCTCATGATCTGCTTGAGCACTGTTGCCATTCCCATTGTAGAAAATAGATCCGTTGTAATTGGGACGATAATATCATCCGCATCACGCAAGGCTGCCAACGAAACCTGGGAAAATGCAGGAGAGCAGTCAATCAGGACATAATCATAAGCAGACTGGCGGTTGTCTGCGTCCGGGGCGTCTGCATCCTCCCGAATCGCCCGGAATAGATCCGACATCGCATGCCTGTTAAATCGTGCATCTTCCTTCAAAGCCGCCGCTTCCGCCTGGACCAAAGCGGTATCAGACGGAATAATATCCACCGGAGCATCGGTCCTTGCTGAGCTGATCCAGTCCGAATATACCGGCTCGTGTGTACCCATAAACAAATCCAACGTACTGTTTCCCTCATCCGGCTCAACGCCATAAAACATACTGAGGTTTCCCTGGGGGTCTGCGTCGATGACCAACACCCGTTTTCCATAATCAATAGCCAAAATATCGGCCATGGTGGAAACCGTGGTGGTTTTCCCGACGCCTCCTTTGTGATTAAAAATTGCGATTGTCCTCATAGTCCTTATCCTTTCATCCTCTGGCCCCCGGCAAGCGGGGGCCCCATCCAGACCGAGCTATCAGCTCCGGCCGGTTCGGAAAATAAAACGTCTCCCGCCAGGTCTCACCGGTGACCGTGGAGCGGAACTCCACCACGTAAAACCGCAGCTCCGGATGGATGTACACCACCCGGCAAGGCCGCGGGCTGGCGTCCAGCATGTCTTTGGTGCCATAAAACGTAGGCGCCCGAGTCAACGTATCTCCAATCGTCATGACAGTCCCCCCTCCGGGAAAACAGCATCAATTTCCCCTCGCTCCTCCGGAGCCAGCAGCCGCATTTGCCGGGCAGCCATATCCCATCCATAAGGCCGTTTTGGGTCTCCTGTCTTGTCCTGGAAAAACCGTCTGGACTTGCGGTCAAAGTCCAGCCATTGCTGCCCCTTGGCACCGAAATCACGGTTTTTGAGAATCTGCAGCAAGGGTTTTGAAACAGCTTTGCCCTTTTCGTCTTTTGCCGCATGAGACGTCAGGAAAAATACATTATCCGCGCGGTTCGTAATATCACCACTGCCGCTGACATCATCAGAGGACACCTTGCTGTTGGTGTCGCTGGTAGATTTTCTAGGGTGGACCACCAGGTGGGTATGGACCCGCCGGCGCTTGGAAAAGGTCGCCAGCATCCAGGTGAACTTTGATTGGATGCGGTTGAAATCCCGGTCGGAATACCCGTCAAAATCCACCGACATGATGTTGTCCACCAGGAAGACATCTGCGTTATAGCGCATCTTGGCATATTCAAACTGTTTGAGGATTGTCTCCGGGTCGTGCCGGGTATTGTGCTCCAAGTCAAAAAGCCAGAACCGTTCATTCATCCACTCTGAGATCCGTTTGTCCGCCATAGGATCTGCTTGCGCAAATCGCTTCCCAGTATCCGGGTCCTGCTGGTAAATCACATGCTCCGGTCCGGCTGCCTGCAGGTAGATCCACTCCCGAAACTGCTCTTTGGGCAGTTCGCCAGAATAGGCACACACCGTGTGGCCTTGGTCAATGGCTTCCAAAAGCAGCTGGCCCAGAAGAGTGCTCTTTCCAGAGCCGCGCTTCCCCGTCCAGACGGAGAGTTCCCCTGCATAAAATCCGCCGATTCCCTGATCCAAAACCTTGAAGCGGGACAATACCCTGGGTACCTTACGCATATCCCGTTGAGGGACGTCCGCCAGATTTAACAGGCCGTAAGCTGGCAACTCCTGCGCACCAGATAGAATCGACGGCAGTTCCCGGAGTCCGTAAAGCTCTATGTACTCGCCGATTGTCTTGCAGTTTCGGAATCCAGCGTCTGTCACCACGTAGATGCAGCAGGCCGGAAGCCGGGGCCGCAGCTGCTCCACCAGATTTGCCCGGGCAATGGCATTGGTCGTGACAATTACGATGTACGGGAATGCCTCCAGGAATGCCCGGGCACGTACGACATCGTCCCAAGCGCATCCGCTTCCCAGACAAACGGCGTTCACCTGAATAGCAGATACTTCCGTCACAGAATCACAGAACCACAGTCCCTGCGGAGCCTTCGGATCAATAAAGCGTGGCGTAAATGTCAGATACTGCGCTGCCGTCTGCATTGCCTTTTCAAATTCCATCGATACCCTCCTGATCCTCAGCGGGTTCCACAGCCTGTGCAGGCAGCTCGTCCGACTTTGGAGGCCAAAAGTCCCTCCAGTTATTCTTGATAGCATTATCCACCATGGTCAGCTTGACGTCCCGCCGCCCCCCGGACCTCTTCTCCAAATCACGCAACAGCCGACGCATCCCATAGGGGGTCTTGACCGGGTTGGCCTTTGGAGGCATCGCCCGGTTGACTAGGAACTCCCGAAGCGCCTCCAGAAGTTTCTGATCCTCCCCCGCATACTTCGTGACTTCGTCCATGATGTCTTGGGGGATTATAGGGGGCTTTATTTTTCTTATATTATTATTACATTTAATAGGGGGTGAATTTTTCTTCACCCCTTGGGTGAAGAAATCTTCAGGGGTGAAATTTTTTTCACCCCATGAAGGTGAGTCCGGAATTGCATCCAGACAGCGGCCGATAAAGATCCTCCGTCCGGTTCGCACCATGCCATTTTTGTCCGGCGGATAAGGCCCCTGATCCACATGGATATGCCCTCTATCCCGCAACTCCGCCAGCATAGACTGAAGGGTCCGCTCCGTGATTACCTGCCTTGATCCGTTGGTTGGATCTACGGTGGACATATCGTCTATCAAAGCTGCGTTTGACGCGTAACAAAACCCCACCCGGTTAGCCCGGCGGGCAATATGTGCGTAAAGGATCAGAGATCTTGGACGAAGCCCTGCGTCATCCAACAAGGGACCGGGTATGTAGGCGCCGTAGCCGCCCGACCACAAACTTCCCATCCAATCATCTCCCCTCAATCCGATCAATCACCCGGAAAAGTCCATTTGTAGCTGAGCAGACGCCCAGCACCACGAAGAAAAACTCCCAGCCTGTCATCGGAGGGTCACCCCCTCCCCGGCCGATGTGCGGGGCTTGCATTTCCGAGCAAAACGTGTTATTATAATTTTGCGATTGTTCTCGGACGCAAGTCCCGGAACCGAGCGCCCTGAGGTGCCAGCCTTGGGGCGTTCTTTTTTTATGCCTGCGACACGTCGCGCCTTTTTTCTCGGCCGTTGCTCTGCTGAGATGTCTTCACTCAACCCCAGCTCCATGATCGCCCGTACCAGCTCCTGCAGCTCCGCCATGATCTGGTCAAAAAGCGGCCGCTCCTCCGGGGAGATCACTCCGTCCTCCGCGATGTCCAAAAGTTCCCGTTCCCGGTGGCGCTCTGCGAATTTGCGCACCAGGTTGATAATGCGGATCGCCGCCCTGGGCAGATCCAGCACCGTCACCGGCGGCAGGATCTTGGCTGCCACGTGGCTCACCAGCCGCAGGTGCTGCACGGCCAGAAGCTGGCTGTCGTAAAGCACGACCATCTGATAGGCGATGTCGTCCGGCACCGGAACCTCTCCGGCCTCGTACCGGGCCATCTGCCGCACAGAACAGTTGAGGCCTTCGGCTGCCTGCTCCTGGGTCAGTCCGGCCTGCTCTCGACAGGTCCGATAGATCTCTATGCCATTACCCGGCATGGTCCATCAGCCTCCTTCGTGATAAGATTCTGTCATAACCTCGGTGGCTCGCTCATCCACCCACTTTTCAAACAGCTTGGTGTAGATCTCGTAGCACATATGCTTGCGACCGGGGATGCAGATCCCCCAGGGATACAACCCGGCCTGGATTGCATTGGCCACCTTGGTCTCCGTTGTGGATACACCCAGCAGCCGTAAACGCCGCACGGTCTCGTTAAGCGTCATGGTTTCAATGAACTGTTGCATAGGAATCCTCCTTCCGCTAAAAGTTTGCAAGAATGTTTATGCGCTGGCGGGTTCACGGCCCAGGAGCGCATCCACGGTGCAGTCCAGAATGTCCGCTAGTTTGATCAGGTTTGCCGCGCTGGGCAACGCCGCCCCGGACTCCCAGGCAGAAACCGATGCCTGCTTGACTCCCATGCGGTCAGCCAGCTCATATTGCCGCATCCCCCTGGACACCCGAATTTTTTTAATTTCCATATCCTTCCTCCTTTCCCGGATACTTGAAACGTCTGTTTGAGTGTGGTAATATAGCTACAAACTAAACTTATTTTTGAAAGAAAAGTTGGTGACTACCGTGGATCTACCGGACTTCAATGAATTTCTGGAATCTATGGATACCGCCGAAATGGGGCATGCCATTGAGGAACTGGCGCCCATGCACATTATCCAGTTTAACGCCGATGACCATGCCGCTTTTCAGAACGCCATGGACATGCTGCACCAAGAAACGCTGTTACGGGCTGTCAAAATCAACCTGCTTTATCTCAGGAAATATCATGAATGGCTGCAAGAGAATCTTTGAAAAAGGCTGCTCCGTCCTGAATACCGATCTCAATCTTGATGGCCAGTACATCTCCGTCTGAGATGGGTGGCAGATCCATCAGCTTTCTGGCCTCATTCTGAGTCAACCAGCCGGTATTGATCAGGTGGGTGTATCGGTCAATCCGCTCCTCCATGGATTCGCTTCTCCTCTCTGCCTCGCGGCTTAGTTTGAAATTGTTTAGTTTGTGCTTATAACTATAATTCTGATTTTTACGATTGTCAATCGTTAATTCGAGATTTATTTATTCTTGTCATATTTGTATAATTTGAGTTTTTACGTTTTGTGTATTTTGGGAGGTGATTCCATTGGATACCGTGGAACGCATCTTTGAGCTGGTGGATGCAAAATATAAGGAGCAACGTGATTTTGCTGTCCAGCTTGGCATAACTCCGTCTATGGTTAGTGAATGGCGAAGGCGAAAATCCGCCTCATATAATCGGCGCCTCCCCCAAATTGCCGAGGCCCTGGGCACCACCACGGAGTACTTACTCACCGGCAACGGCCCCAAACAAAAAAAAGCCGTATCCGAATCGGACACAGCTCTTCCAAAGGGTGCGGAGCATATTGATCTGGGAACCTTTCATCGCATCCCCATCCTGGGCCGCATCTCTGCCGGGCTCCCCCTCTATGCGGAGCAGCATATTGAGGGATATACCCTGACGGATCTTAACGGCGGCGCCGAGTATTTTGCCCTCCGGGTATCCGGAGACAGCATGAACGCCGCCCGGATCCAGGACGGCGACATCCTCATCGTCCGCCGTCAGGAAGAGGTGGAGAACGGGGAAGTGGCCGTGGTGATGGTGGGGGACGAAGACGCCACCGTCAAGCGGTTCTACGCCACTGGCGACACCGTCACCCTGATGCCCCAGTCCACCAACCCGGAGCATCATCCGCAGATCTACGACGCCACCAAAACCAGAATCCGGGTCATCGGCAAGGTGGTCAAGGTCGAGTTTACTGTGTGATTTCCCGCCAGCGTGCGGACAAAATAAAACGTGTCCGATTCGGACACAAAGGAGAGAGAAAAGTGAAAAATTTGAAAGGCTTTTTCGCAGGCATGACCACAATGCTGCTGATCGTCTGTCTGGCCAGTTCCGCTTTTGCCACGACTGGAAAAGTCACCAAGGAATTAGAGTATCGTAATATCAGTGTTACCCTTGATGGCAAAAAGCTGGATTTACGGGATGCACAAGGCAACGCTGTGGAGCCGTTTATGTTCTCCGGCACCAACTATCTGCCGGTCCGGGCACTGGCAGAGTCTCTGGGACTGGAGGTGGCCTGGGATGGCAGCACCAATACTGTGGTCCTGACTACTCCCGGAAAGAATACATCCACTTCTATCGGCGATGGTATGTATTTGGTTGGTAAAGATATTCCTGCCGGTACGTACCTGCTGACCGCAACCAGTGAATGGGGTGCTTATTACGCCCGGTGTTCCGATGCTAGTGGTGAGCTGACTGCCATCATTGCAAATGGTAACTTTGACAACACAGCATATATCACAGTCCAGTCTGGCGAATACCTTCAGCTGTCCCGCTGCACTGGTGTCCTGCAGTAACAAATAAAAGCCGCCCCTGGCGGGCGGCTTTTCCTTAATCGCAGAATCGAACAAACGTTTCACGGAGGTGCGCACAGTGGTGTGTCCAAAATGCAAAAAAATGATTCCGGATGATGCCGCCCTGTGCTGCTACTGCGGGAAAGTGCTGATCCGCAAGCCTCGGAAACGTCGGAAGCGGCCAAACGGCACCGGATGCATCCACAAAATGACAGACCGGCGCCGGTCGAATCCCTACCGGGTCGAAAAAAACGGGACGTCGCTGGGGTATTTCCCATCTATGGAGGCAGCCCAACAGTTTCTGGATAAAGTCAACGCTAAACCTCGCCTGGCCGATACCATCAATCTGACCATGGACCAGATCCACGACATCTGGAAGGAGCGGGATTATCCACAGCTTTCCCCAAAAGGGCAGGAAACCTATGACACCATCTGGCCGAAGTTTGAGGGGATCAAGTCCATCAAAATGCGGGACATTACCACGCAGACCGTGCAGCCGCTGATCGATGAGGAGATCCAGAAGGGCCGTTCCAGATCCCAGCAGGAAAAGATCCGCAGTATGTACAGTCTGCTCTGTCAGATTGCCATGGAACTGGACGTCATTGACCGCAACTATGCCACGTTCCTACGCCTGGGGCAGCAGGGAGCCGTGCAGCGGGATGTTTTCACGGAGGACGACATTCGATTGGTTCTGGAGGATGCTGCAGGGAGCGACACCTCCAAGATCATCGCCATCTTCCTGTATACAGGTTTCCGGCTCAATGAATTGCTGGCCATGCCTCTTACCGGCGTCAATATCGAAGAGTGGTTTTTTCGTGGCGGTGAAAAAACAGAGGCCGGTAAAAACCGTCTGGTTCCGATCCTGCCCACAATTCAACCATTTGTTCAATACTTTGTGGAAAAGTCGAAAGGCGATTTGTTTCTTTCGGGCTATGACGGAAATCTTGACGCGAGAAACTTCCGGCGCCGTGACTACTATCCAACGCTGGAGCGGCTGGGGATCCGCACGAAGGATCGCCGTATGAACCCCCACAGCTGCCGTTATACGATGGCCACCCGTGGCCATAGCATGGGAATTGACGATGATACACTGGCCAAGATCCTTGGCCACGCAGATTTCGACATGACGTCCGGGACCTACATCCAAGCGGACCTCGAAACGCTGCGCCGTGAGATGTCCAAACTAGAGCCGAAAAAAATGGGCGAGAATGTGGGCGAAACTGAAATAACATAAGGGAGCATGCAAAGCGGAAAAGCATTGACACACCACAATTCATGTGCTACCATGTCTCTCAATGTGGGGCTTGATATGCATATCGGTCAGACGACGCTTAGCGCGGTCGTAAAGCACATGGAGGAGCAGGTAGGATTTTCCATTTTTCAGCGGACCCCTGCCGGCGTCAGTGCGACTGCGACCGGTGAACGGCTGATGGAGCTTCTCTGGGAGATCAATGTGAAATATGAGGAGCTCCTGCGGATTAAGCAGCGGGATTTCGGCAATACACCTTCCGTGACGGTATTGATCGCGCCCTCTATATCTGTGCGCTTAGCGCTCCCTTTGGCTGCGCGTTTTTCCGATTTTGATGTGCAGGGCAATCTTGTCCTTGAGGATGTGCCCAGCGACACCATTTTTGAACAGATTTTGCAGAGCAATGCCAGTATCGGCCTCACGTATTCAACAGATGCGGAAATCCAGGAGGTCCAGCAAGATGCGCAGATCAGCGTTTTGCAGATCGAGCGGCTGCTGGAAGATGAGCTGTGCGCCCTGGTGCCCAAACAGCACCGTCTTGCCGAACGTGACTATCTGGATGCCGGTGATCTGGCAAAGGAACCGGTGATCGCTGTGGGCCCGGCAAGGAGCGGCCGAAAGGACAAGGTGCTGGGAAATTTGTCTGCCTGCGGACTTCATACCCATCTGGTTTCGAATTTTGATGATATGTACCAGGTGATACGGAAGCATAATCTTGTGGGTTTTGCGCCTAAATTCGTCGGAGAATATGGTTATGAACATGCGTTCCGGGATTTCAAATTGCTGCCGCTGCGGAATACCGAGAACGAGAACAAAATGTACATCTGCCTTGTTACATACAAAAACCGTAAAATGCGGTATCAAGAAAATATCGTTGCTTCCTGCATTCGGGAGTATTTTCGGGATTTGAAGTGACTTTGTTCGAACCGACTGAAGAGAAAGGGAGTGGGAACGTGCAATCAGAGCATTTGCGTTATCTGACTGAAATTGGCCGGTGCCGTTCTATTTCTGTCGCTGCGCAGAAACTATATATCAGCCAGGCCTCTCTCAGTACAGTACTTAAAAATGTAGAAGAGGAAATCGGCTGTGAACTGTTTAAACGTACCCATAATGGGGTTCAGGTTACCCCCGAGGGAGAAGAAGCCTTGGCCCTGATCGCAGAGATTGAACAGAGCATCGAAAAAATGTTCAGACTTCGTGAGCAGGTACAGCTGTATTCCCCGCCTGTGGTGGTGGTCACATCTCCGACCATCTGCAGTGGACTGGCGATTCCTCTTTATGATGCGTTTATCGATAAGGAGCCCACAGGAACCTTGGCGTTTCATACGATTTCTGGGGAGGAAGTTGGTACAAAACTGATTAAAAACGAGGGACGCATTGGCCTTACATATTTCAATGTGCAAACACTTGAAAGCTATAAAATGATCGCTGAAAAGTATTTGATCACGGTTGAAGTGCTGTATAAGGACCATTTTCGCCTGCTGGTATCCAAAAAACATCCGCTGGCCAGATACGATAGCATTGCTTATCAGGATCTGGAAAATCTGCATTTTGCCAGCCTGCCATGTTACGGCAGAAGCAACAGTACGGATCTTTTGTCCCATCCCCATCTTTTCAGCTCCAGCAACCACTATACGACCTTTTCGGATATTGCCTTGATCAAAAGAGCGGTTCTGGAACAGGGAATGGTGGCTGTGCTGAGCAACTATGCGATTCAGTATAATCATAGCTGCGACAATTCTCAGCTGAAATCCCTTCGGCTGGATGGCTTTCCGGCAAAAAATGAAATGCTGCTGACGCTGGTCCATCGTTGCGATCGGGATCTGCGTTATCAGGAGAAAGTGGCCATTCAATGCATTAAGGAACACTTCGAAAGCCTTCCATCAGCCATGGAGTCTGCGGAGGTTCGCTAGAAGCTTTGGGAGTACTGCTCGGTCAGAATTTTACAGACACAGTGTTTGGCCGGCTAAGGAAACATAAGTCAAATTGCGCTGCATGTGAGAAACGGACTGCTATCCGAAATCAGATGGCAGTCCGTTTTCTGCGTGATATTGGTGGAATGATCCGTTGGCGGAGGTGATCCAAAAGCTGGCGGAGAACGGGGGAGTGGATTTGACTTCGTTTAATGACAGCGGGATGACCTGCGGAAAACCAAATGCCCAGAGCAAAAAGCCATAAGGTTTATAAAAACAAAAGCAGGCTCATCGCCATAACGACCATACCGGAGATCAGTCCATAAATGGAAAGATGGTGCTCTCCGTACGTCCGAGCAGCGGGCAGCAGTTCGTCGAGAGAGATGAATACCATGATTCCGGCTACCCCTGCAAAAAGAAGTCCAAAGATCGTATCGTTCATAACGGGCTGCAGCACAAGCCACCCCAGCAGTGCTCCCAGAGGTTCCGCCAGGCCGGAAAGCAGGGAATAGAGAAACGCCTTGCGCCGGGATCCGGTAGCCTGGTAGATGGGAACGGAGACAGCGATCCCTTCCGGAATGTTGTGGATGGCAATGGCTGCTGTGATGGGGATCGCCACGCCGGGTTCCTGCAGAGCGGATACAAAGGTGGCAAGTCCCTCGGGGAAATTATGGATGGCAATGGCCAGAGCGGTAAATATCCCCATGCGCATCAGCGGATCGGGATGGGAACTGGCGGAATCCTCGCACTCCAGACACTTGACTTCGTGAGGATTCTCTTCTGACGGGATCAATTTGTCAATGGCTGCAATCAGCAGCATTCCTCCGAAAAAGGCGGCGACGGTTGCCCAGTTCCCTGAACGTGCGCCCATTTGGGCAACGAGTGTGCTTTTCGCCTCGGAGAAAAGCTCAATCATAGATACATAGATCATGACCCCTGCGGAAAAGCCAAGGCAAATGGAGAGAAATTTTCGATTGGTATGACGAAACACCAAGGCGGCACAGCTTCCGATTCCTGTACTCAGACCTGCTAAAAGCGTCAAAAAAAGAGCGGAAAACAATGAGTTATTCAAAAGAAACCTCCTAAAAATGTGTCCCCATGTGGTTGGAGCCCAAAGGGACCCAAGTGTTCACAACACGCTGATCTGACTGAGAAGGATGCTGCGCGGCGGCCTGCCTTTCCCGAATAGACTTCCTCGGTGCTTAGTCTGCGCAATTTCCGGCCATTTGGACAGCTCTTTCTCAAAAGGAAACTGCAGATGGCGGTGCGTGCCAATTAGACTAGGGGGACAGCTGAAAAGATCAGTATGGCGGTTAGGAAAAACTAACTTATATTATCATGGACATCAAGAAATGACAAGTGTTTTTCAAACACCATCGAAGGGGGCTTTTGAGAAATAGCCATAGGCGTCCTGACCGGGTGAGGCTGAGGGAGCGATTCTTGAAGGCCGATAGCAGCCCCGGCAGGGAAAAGCCCGGTTGACCGCGGCGGGGGAATGGGGTACAATACCGTTGTGACACCACATCAGAGAGGAGCGTGGCAGCATGCCCGGCATTTCCGTCATTGTCCCGGTCTATCAGGCGGAGAAGTTTTTGAAGGATTGTGTAGAGAGTGTTGTCCGGCAAAGTTACTCGGATTGGGAACTGCTGTTGATTGATGATGGCTGTACAGACCGGTCTCCTGCCATCTGTGACGCATGTGCGGCGGAGGACAGCCGTGTCCGGGTTTTTCATAAGGCGAAGAACGCCGGGGTCAGTGAGGCGCGGAATACCGGCCTGCGGGAGGCCCGGGGACAGTATATTGCATTTTTGGATGTGGACGACCGGTATGAGGCAGACTGTTTGGAGACGCTGTGGAACCTCTGCCAGCAGTCCGGGGCGGATTCGGCTGCCTGTGCGCACCTGAACCTGTATGTAGGAGGGGAATCCTCCACAGAGCTGGTGCTGCCCAATGGAGTTTATGATGAAGCGGGCATTCGGGAGGGAATCGTCTATCCGCTGCTGGGAGACCGGCTGCGTGTACCGGTGTTCAACGGATTCATCTGGCGGTATCTCTTTTCCCGGGAAATCATCCAGTCGGTGGGGATTTCCTTTGAGGGAGCGTATTTGGAAGATGAGCTGTTTTTGATGGAGTATTTCTGCAACGCCCATAAGCTGGCGGTGACGGAGCGGCCATTGTATCGGTATCTCATCAATCCGGCATCTGCAACCCATAAGTATATGAAGGATTTTCTTCAGACCCTCGGCTCCGGCCGCGGAGTGGAGATGGTCAGGGATGAAACCACCGGCCAGTTTGTGTTCCGCAAAAACAGCGGAAAAAAAAGCCGCGTCAATATGGGAAGGCCTCTGAAGTACGGCTTTATTGCCATCGGCATTATCATC
>ENA-ORSR01001903-ORSR01001903.1-human-gut-metagenome-genome-assembly--contig:-NODE-1903-length-13056-cov-7.287363_pt1 | contig 13056 bp, 10 predicted proteins | sample MGYA00241901_ERZ509166 | MGnify/ENA primary metagenome ERZ509166 (study PRJEB26280, sample SAMEA2338860) | human gut metagenome | biome: human gut; feature: human-associated habitat; material: faeces... | reverse complement strand
CAAGACCCGCCAATAGTTTCTAATTATGCATTATAACTTTTAATTATAAGCATACGCTTCCCTACAACTACTCTTACACTGTTATAATGTCTTTCCCAAAAGGTGATAATGCCAAAGCTGCCAATTTAAAGTGCTGTAAGCCAAAAGGAATACCAATGATAGTGATACACAATATAGCCCCGAAAACCAAATGGGACAGACAGATCCAAATGCCACCCAAAAATATCCACAGGATATTCATCAATATATAAAGGCAACCGCTAGAGCGGTTTCCACTTCTTACTTCTTTACCGAAAGGCCACAAAGCAAGTCCTGCCAGTTTCAAGGTTTGCATACCAAACGGAATACCAATAATGGTAAGCATCATCAATATACTTGAAATGAGGTATTCAACGGCAGTAAAGATACCACCAAGCAACAACCACAATAAATTCATTAAACAGCCCATATATAAATTGTATTAGTTATTTTTCCAATTTTCTTTTTGTTGTCTCATCCACTTTACCCTGATAATAGCGATCTATCACTTGCTGAAACAAATCATCTGAAGCGACTTCATTAAAGAGCGTCATACATGATAATACTTTCATCGCATCTAACGAACCGAAAACCTCCTGTGCCGTTTTATTTTTCAATTGAAGAAAAACTGACGTTACCTCACGAAGCCTTTCTCCCAAAACCGGATGGGTAAGATATGCTTCTGCCTCTTCTTTGCCGCTAATCCCATAATACTGGGAGTTATAACTCATGCCCAACCCTTTCAGTTGAGGAAATATATACCAAATCCAGTGGGAATATTTCCGCCCGTTTCCCACTTCTGTAAGGGCTTGTTCATAGTCGCTTTGCTGCGCGTCCAAGAATCGTTGTAAATTATAGTTTGGCATATTCATATTTTTTGCTTAAAATAAATATTATTTTCTTTACATGCTATTGATTATCAACAATTATTAACTTTATCCATTCCTTATCCACATCACATATTGTTTCATACCTGAATACAAATATAGCTTTTTTGTTTCACATACGAAACTTGAGTCATATATACAAAAAATCCGAACCGCTAAAATACAGAAAAGAGATAAGACAAACACTCTCTCAACCTTATTAAATCAATCAACTTCCTTTCAGAATCAGTCCATCATTGCTCTTTATCTCATTCATTATTACTCCTCTCCCAATCTATTAACAAATAAATTATTCTTTATTACTGATAAACTTGCTTTTGACGAACAGATAACTTACCTTTGTGTAATAGCAAACTATAAATGAAAGTTTTGATTATAAAAACAGAACTTTCATTTTTATAAACGCAAGTTGCATTTATAAAAACAAAACTTCCGTTTACAGTTTACATTTAACCCAAAGGAACTTTTCTATTAGAGGAAAGGAAGTTTACTTCCAATAGAAAAGAACTTATCTATTAATACTTTAAACAACAGATAGTATGGCACGATACATTATGGAGGAGATGCCCGACATACAAAAGACGGGCAAAAGAATTACATATCCGAAGTTTGCACGGATAGACAATGCAAACATAAAAGAGTTGGCACGACGGGTGGGCGATGTCAGCGGCTTCAGTGCTGGAGACATAGAAGGCGTACTGCTTCAGACAGCTATTGAAATGGCACACCTGATGGCAGAAGGACGCTCCGTAAAGATAGACGGGATAGGTACATTCACTCCATCGCTCACCTTAGGCAGAGACAAGGAACGGGAAGATGCGGAAGAAGGTGGAAAACACCGCAACGCGCAAAGTATTTTTATAGGAGGTGTTAATTTCCGGGTAGACAGGGAAATGGTAAGAAATATCAGCGATAGATGCCGGTTGGAAAGAGCTCCTTGGAAAAAGCAAAAATCCTCGAATAAATTCACACCGGAACAACGACTGACATTAGCCCTAAAGTATCTGGACGAACATCCTTTCCTGACCGTTTGGGAATATCGGAAACTAACCGGATTGCTACAAACAGCAGCAACCACTGAACTGCGACAATGGGGACATCAACCCGATTCGGGAATAGAAATCACCGGAAGAGGAACACATAGGGTATATATAAAGAAGAAAATAGTCGAAGAAGGGCAATAATAGTATGAGAAATGACTTAAAAAAGTATGAGAAATAACTGTTTTAAGGCTTATTTCACCCGGAAATGATGAGAAATGCGATTTATTAAAAACATTTCTCATACTATAATTCACTGATTATATGATGATTAATGTAAAACCATGAGAATATGAGAAATAAAAACGTTTTTTCTTTTCTAGTAGAAGAATAATCCCTGACGTTAAAAACTGCGTTTATAATTAGATAAAAAATAAGCGTAAAAGAATGGAATATCCATTTCAAAAAAACTATCTTTGGTAATTAATTGTTTGGAAAACAAGAAGAAACAATCTGAAAAAGTTATGGGAACAATAAAAGGAATTCCTTATGGTATGTCCAATTTTGAGGATGTAATCACGCAAAACCGCTATTATGTGGATAAAACAATGTATATCCCCATGTTGGAAGATCAAGCCAACTATCTGATATTCATCCGTCCGAGACGCTTTGGCAAGAGCCTGCTACTAAGCATGCTTCGTTCATATTATGACCTTTCACAGAAAGATAAGTTCCAGCAACTTTTCGGGAATCTCTGGATCGGGCAGAATACAACTCCGCTTCAAGGCAAATATCAGATGCTTTATCTTGACTTTTCCAAGATTGGCGGCAACATTGATGAACTGCCGCAAAGATTTGATTCGTATAGCGCAGTGCAACTGGATGGCTTTCTGAACCGTTATCGTGAATACTACACGGATGAGTTTATTGAGCGCTTCAGCACAGCGGAAAAAGGGATTGATAAACTGCATATACTAGACGATGAAGCACGCCGTCAAGGGTATCCCCTATACCTTATTATAGATGAGTATGACAATTTCACGAACGTCGTACTCAACGAGAAAGGAAATGAGATATACCACGCCATCACCCATGCCAGCGGATTCTACAGAGATGCCTTCAAAAATTATAAAGGAATGTTCGACCGTATATTCATGATTGGGGTCAGCCCCGTAACTTTGGATGACTTGTCAAGCGGATATAACATAGGTTGGAACATCAGCACTAATCCACTGTTTAATCAAATGCTGGGATTTTCTGAAGAAGACGTACGTACTATGCTCCGATATTATCAGGAAGCAGGGCAGTTACAAGGAGACATTGAAGAAATGATTCAGGAGATGAAGCCATGGTATGATAATTATTGTTTTGCTCGCCAAAGTCTAAAGTCAGATCCTAAAATGTTTAATTGCGACATGGTACTCTATTACCTACGTAATCGAATTCAGTTAGGAGAATCTCCTGAACAGATGATTGATCCTAATACCCGTACGGACTACAATAAGATGAAAAAACTGATTCAACTTGACCGTCTTGACGGTAACCGCAAAGGTGTTATCAAACGAATTGCCGAAGAAGGGAAAATCATGACTAACCTATACCAGTCTTTTTCTGCCGATCAAATTACGAATCCGGAAATATTCCCCAGTCTATTATTTTATTATGGTATGCTAACTATCATCGGAACACGTGGAAATCTGACTATCCTGGGAATTCCCAACACGAATGTCCGTAAACAATATTATGAATATATCCTGGAAGAATATCAGAATCACCATTATATCAACCTGATAGATATAGAGATTTTATTCAATGATATGGCTTTTGACGGACAATGGCGACCGGCATTGGAATTCATAGCCAAAGCTTATAAGGAGAATACTTCCGTACGCAGCAGCATTGAAGGCGAACGTAACATTCAGGGATTCTTCACCGCTTACCTTAGCGTGAACGCCTACTACCTCACAATGCCTGAAGTAGAACTGAATCACGGCTTTTGCGATATGTTTCTGATGCCCGATCTGCAACGTTACGCAGAAGTAGCGCATAGCTATATCTTGGAATTAAAATATCTGCCGAAAGAAAAATACGACACCCAAGGCACCGCACAATGGCAGGAAGCCGTAGAACAAATTCATGGTTATGCTGCCGGTCCGAAAGTTCGCCAACTATGTCAGGGAACTCAACTTCATTGCATTGTTATGCAATTCTGTGGCTGGGAATTAGTCCGTATGGAAGAGGTTTAATTACAAACTCTTACTGTGATGCCCGGCAAATCGCATGAAAGCTTGAGATAAACCTCCCTCCTGCCCTTGCAGTTGCACAAAATTAAACTCGCGCTGCATGGGCATTCCTTTTATCTCAACTACACGAAAATTACCGGCAACCAGTTCCTTATAAACAGAACGGATAGAAACAATTCCCATACAATCTGTATGTTCCAAAAAAAGCTTGATGCTCTCCGTACTACCGAGATACATCAATACATTCAAAGAAGAAAGTTTTAAATTATGGCGTAACAGGGAACGCTCAAACACATCCAACGTTCCTGAACCTCTCTCCCGCAAAACTAAGGGGATATTTGGCAAATCTTCCGGAGCGATCTCATCCGAAACAGCCAATTTACTATGGGTATGAACCACAGCAACCAGTTCGTCTTGCAAAAATGGAGTATACTTCAGATTAGGCAAACGGAAGATACCTTCAACCAATCCCAAATCAATCCGATGTTCTTGTAAAGCAGCTTCCACTCCCCGGGAATTTCCATTAATCAAAGAAAGATTGATTTGTGGAAACTTGGCTATAAAATCCGCCAACAAAGGAGGAAGTACATATTGCGCAATCGTAGTACTGGCACCCAGTTTCAGTTCGCCGATATATTCATTATGCAACAAATGCATCTCATATTCCAACTGTTTATAATCGTCCAAAATCTTTTCGCTATGTTTCAATAATAGCTCTCCGGACTTAGTCAACGAGATCTTACTGCCCTGACGATCGAACAAACGAGTCTGATAATAAGCTTCCAGTTCCTGAATGTGCTTAGTGATAGCAGGCTGACTGACAAACAGCTCTTGCGAAGCCTTCGTGAAACTTAAATTCTTCGCCACGCTCTGAAATACTTTTAAACGAAAATCGGACATGGAAAATAGTGATTAACTTATTAGTGATTAGCGATTAATGACTGAAATGGGTAGCTATGGCTATAATTCATCGGCTCTGATTCCCAATGCCTGCATGACAGGAAAAGCCAACATATCCCATTTATAAGCTACCGGAGTATCCGGTTCGTTCATTCGGAATTGGACAATCTCCTTGCCCTGTACTTCATTCAAAGCATCAGTCACTTTCTTTCCATATTCTTCATTGAAAGATACCAGAATCATTTTTTTCACATCGGCCGAATCGGCTACAATGGATAATAAGTCTAAAAACAACTCCTCTCTCGACACCATCCCTTCCGACGGAACACTGGCAAACGAATATTCTCCATAAGGGCTTTGAAAAGCAACTCCATTCAACTCTTTCTCCAAGTCAGAAGGCTGGCAATGCGCAAGATTACCTGACTCTTTATCATAAACAAAAAGAAACTGCACTTCATTTTTTCCTTCCGCAATCCCAGCATCCAAAGTCAAATAGGTAGTCAACATCGAAAGATCGATCTCTTGTAAAGAACGTTGCAAAGTCTCTTCGAAGTATCTCTTCATATCCGTAATTACGAAATTCAGGAAAGCAGCATCAATCAGCACCACTGTCTCTGATAATTTTATTTGTGGTTTATCATTCATATCATTAGTCATCAATTAGAAAACAGATTTACTCTCTACTATAGGACAAAGATAAACTTTCTTATCTTCTCCGGAAAGAATATTTAAAAAAAAGAGAAATTATCAGGCTATTACTCAATAAAGAGGCGTACCTTTGGAGAAAATTGACAAATTTATTAAATGGCACGATAATGAATAAAAAAAAGAACCAAACTTCGATTGATCTCGATGCGATTATGACCGAAGTATTAAACTTGTTTACACCTGAAGAACAACAGGAAGTGATAGATATATTAAGCAATAACGGATTAGAAAAAATCTACCAACAAATGGAAGAAGCTTTCTATCACTATCAACATCCGGACTATAGCTCGGAAGCAACCCCCATTGCAGCTTACCTGCAAAGGCTTTGGGATATGCAGACATGCAAAGACTACCCATTTGACGAGTTTAAAAAAGATTGCACGACAGTACCCGCTGCCGAATTAGAAAAAGATTTGCGCAACTTTATCCTGCATCTATTCATCCATTATCAAGGACCTCTCGAAAACGCAAAAGAAGAAGACAGACCTTTTAAGTTATGGTATATCTACTGGGCGATGGAACATTACCGAATGGAATCTTCTTTAAATATCATCTTGGAAATAATGCGGCAAAGTCCGACTTTCCTCGCTTCCTATTGCCACCTCGTACAGGATGAAGCTACCATTGCCATCATTTACCAACTCGGACAGCACCAATTGCCTTTGCTATTTAGTTTCATGAATGAAGACGGAATCGCTCCTTTCGGAAAAGAAGATATTTGTAGTGCTGTCGCACAAATTGCCATAACCAACCCTGAACGAAGATTGGAAATTATTAACTGGTTCTGCCAATTATTGAATTCTTATTACGATCGGTTTGAGCGTGGGGAAGATAATAATATCGCGATAATTGACTATATCACAAATACGTTGATGAATATCCGTGCCATAGAAACGTTGCCTATATTGGAAAAAATCTATAAACGATTCAAAATTCCCAATACATTAACGAGAAGAGGAATCAAAGAAATAAAAAAAGAAATGCCACACGCAGAACTGAAGGGATTGGAAGTGGACAGTATGGAAGAACTAATGAACTTATTGAATGAGTTCTTTGCCTTCAATGGGAATAATGAATTTGATGATAACGAATTTGATGAAGAATACGATGACGAGTTTGACGATGATGAATACGACGAATCTTTCTACATTGAAGAACAAACCTCTAAAAAATTCAATATAAAAATTTCTTTGATTAATTCCGACCCGGAAATATATCGTATAGTGGAAGTTCCTTCCAACATCCGTCTGGAGAATTTTGCAGATGTCATAAATACCGCAATGGGGTGGGAAGGCTATCACTTGCATCTGTTTCAAAAAGGGAAAACAATATATACAGCCGATGAATACGGTGATGATCTTTTGTTTGATCCCAATAATACAGTCAACTCCTACTCTCTCTCTTTAGGAGAGATCCTTACCCGAAAAGGCTCACATATTAAATATGAATATGATTTCGGAGATAGTTGGGTGCATCGGATTACTCTGGAATCGCAACAAACATATAAAAAGGACGAAACACAAGGCATCTTTCTCATAGACGGAGCAAATGCATGTCCACCCGAAGATTGCGGAGGAATATATGGTTACCAAGAGATGTTGGAGGCATTAAAACAACCACACTCAAAAGCTGCAAAAGAATATCGGGAATGGTTGGGAAAGAATTTCAACGCACACAAATTTAATGCGAAAAAAGTAGAAAGAGAGCTTAGAGACTTCCCGATAAGAATCTTCTAACAATTGTTTCTCCACAGAATAGTAAACTTCATTGAAAACCCATCTTATTCTGAAGCCCATCCTATTCTGTGGAGTATATGGTAAATTCGTCAGTCATATCTAGATAAAAAGGTCATTTTGTCCTTTAACTCCTTAATACTCATGTTATTTTGTCATATTTTTATACTTGGCAAATCTTTTGAGCCCCTTTAGGTGTTATTAAAAGCGTGAAATAAGAAAGGAGAACAAAGATATGAACTTTAACAATTTTACCATTAAATCTCAAGAAGCGGTACAGGAGGCCGTAAACCTGGTACAAAGCCGGGGACAGCAAGCCATTGAACCTGTCCACATCATGCAGGGAGTAATGAAAGTAGGCGAAAACGTCACTAATTTCATCTTCCAAAAACTTGGTATGAATGGACAGCAAGTAGCTCTCGTGGTCGACAAGCAAATCGACTCCCTGCCGAAAGTATCCGGCGGAGAACCGTATCTAAGTCGTGAATCCAACGAAGTTTTGCAGAAAGCAACACAGTATTCTAAAGAAATGGGCGACGAGTTTGTTTCATTGGAGCCTATCATACTGGCATTGCTGACTGTGAAGAGTACCGTCTCCACGATCTTGAAAGATGCCGGTATGACGGAAAAAGAATTGCGCAACGCTATCAGCGAATTGAGAAAAGGAGAAAAGGTTACATCACAATCCAGTGAAGATACTTATCAATCATTGGAAAAGTATGCTATCAACCTGAACGAAGCTGCCCGTAGCGGAAAACTGGATCCCGTAATCGGACGTGATGAAGAAATCCGCCGGGTATTACAGATATTGAGCCGCCGTACAAAGAACAACCCGATTCTGATTGGTGAACCGGGTACCGGTAAAACGGCTATCGTAGAAGGTTTGGCACATCGTATTCTTCGCGGAGACGTGCCCGAAAACCTGAAGAACAAACAAGTTTATTCACTGGATATGGGAGCACTGGTTGCCGGCGCAAAGTACAAAGGTGAATTTGAAGAACGATTGAAATCAGTTGTCAATGAAGTGAAGAAATCAGAAGGTGATATTATTCTGTTCATTGATGAGATTCACACGCTGGTAGGTGCCGGAAAAGGTGAAGGTGCCATGGATGCCGCCAACATTCTAAAGCCCGCCTTAGCTCGTGGAGAACTACGTTCCATCGGAGCAACAACCCTTGACGAGTATCAAAAATACTTCGAAAAGGATAAAGCATTGGAGCGTCGTTTCCAAATCGTGCAAGTGGACGAACCGGATAACTTGAGTACCATTTCCATCCTTCGCGGATTGAAAGAACGTTACGAGAACCATCATCACGTACGTATCAAAGACGACGCAATCATTGCAGCTGTCGAATTGAGTAGCCGTTACATCACCGACCGTTTCCTGCCGGATAAAGCCATTGACCTGATGGACGAAGCCGCAGCCAAACTGCGTATGGAAGTAGATTCCGTTCCTGAAGAACTGGATGAGATTTCCCGTAAAATCAAGCAGCTGGAAATTGAACGCGAGGCTATCAAACGTGAAAACGATAAACCGAAACTGGAAATTATCGGTAAGGAACTTGCCGAGCTCAAAGAACAGGAAAAGTCCTTTAAAGCTAAATGGCAAAGTGAGAAAACGCTGATGGATAAAATCCAGCAGAACAAGGTTGAGATAGAGAATCTTAAATTTGAGGCAGAAAAAGCCGAACGTGAAGGCGATTACGGTAAAGTAGCCGAAATCCGTTATGGTAAACTTCAGGCTTTGGATAAAGAAATAGAAGATACTCAAAAACAACTGCGTGATATGCAAGGCGATAAAGCCATGATTAAGGAGGAGGTAGACGCTGAAGATATTGCTGATGTTGTTTCCCGCTGGACTGGTATTCCTGTCAGCAAGATGCTGCAAAGTGAAAAAGATAAACTGTTGCACTTGGAAGAAGAACTTCATCAACGTGTAATTGGTCAGGACGAAGCGATTGAAGCGGTGGCAGATGCTGTGCGCCGTAGCCGTGCCGGATTACAAGATCCGAAACGTCCGATCGGGTCATTTATCTTCCTGGGAACCACCGGCGTAGGTAAGACCGAATTAGCAAAGGCATTGGCAGAGTTCCTGTTTGATGACGAAACGATGATGACTCGTATCGATATGAGTGAGTATCAGGAAAAACATAGTGTCTCCCGTCTGGTCGGAGCGCCTCCGGGATATGTTGGATACGATGAAGGCGGCCAGCTGACAGAAGCTGTTCGTCGTAAACCATACAGTGTAGTACTGTTTGATGAGATTGAAAAAGCACATCCGGATGTATTCAATGTACTTCTTCAGGTACTGGACGATGGACGGATCACAGATTCTCAGGGCAGAACGGTAGACTTTAAGAATACCATTCTGATCATGACCTCCAACATTGGTTCCCCGTATCTTCTTGAGGGAATTGATGAAAACGGCGAGATCAAACCAGAAGCTCAGGAACAGGTTATGAACGACCTGCGTGGACACTTCCGTCCGGAATTTCTGAACCGTCTGGATGAGATTATTCTCTTCAAACCATTGACAAAAGACAATATTGGTGGCATAGTCGACCTTATGGTCAAAGAACTCAGCAACCGTCTGGCAGACCAGGAGCTTTCTCTTGAACTGACAGATGCAGCCAGAACACAGGTAATCGAAAATGGATATGATCCGGTTTACGGAGCTCGTCCACTGAAACGTTATCTGCAGAACTATGTGGAAACACTTGCGGCCAAGAAGATCCTTTCCGGGGATGTTCATGCAGGCGATACACTGGTACTGGATGTCAAAGACGGAGAGTTTGTGATCAATACGAAATAATGTGGCTGGGATGTAGTTCACAGTCACAGGAAGTAACAGGAGGTACCTATGATACCAAAGGATCCAGTGATGCTGTTGAGCTATGTCAATACACAGCTTAGAGATTATTATGATTCCCTGGACGATTTTCTTAAAGATAAGGAGTTGTCCGGGGAAGGGCTGATAAAGAAACTCGCGTCGATTGATTACCAGTACGATGCCGAACTCAATCAGTTTGTATAAAGAATTCCCGGTGATGGGAAATTGAAAGAAGAACTTCAGAAGGAAAGTGAATCCCAGCGTTATTATCTGAAGCTGGTTCAATTCAAAACTTCTAAGGCATCAAGGTGTACATGCTTTTGCTAAAACCGATACAGAAAATGCTGAACTCGCATCTAAAGATGCTCAAACAGCAGCATTTTCTGTATCAACGCAAAAACCTGTACGACCTGATGCCTTCACGAAGTTTTTCAGGCGACCCAACTTCAGATGATAACTCCAGATTCCATCCTTGCTGGAGTTCTTTTTTGTTTTCCCAGCACCGTACTTTATACTTGTTAGTGTGGCGTTAGCTGGGAAAATTCTTCAGTTAATTGGAACATGGAATATTTTTTACTTCTATCATATTCTCAGCGCGGCAGCGCGTCTCTGGGTGTGGCACCCACCGTGAACAAAAAACTCAGATTAACAGCCGAATATCAAGCCGCCTGAATGGTTACCTACACGCTGAAAAATACAACTCACAGCCGAGTATAAAGACTCCTGAGCGGGAAACATCTGCAGGAATTCTTAGAAATACTCAGGATAGTATCAGACTGTGTTATGGATTCAAAAGTGCATTGTCTGAGCGTAAGCGAGTTATGCACTTTTAATCCATGCATTTAACAGGCTGAGAATATCCCTAGTATTTCTGAATTCCGAAGCCGTTTCCACGCCAGGAGTCTTTGATACTCGGCGTGAGATAAATATCGTTTCCATGCCAGGAGTCTTTAATACTCGGCGTGAGCTATAAATATCAGCCTTTAATCCCGGCGTCAAATCTGATTTTTTTGTGAAATCTACAAAAACAGTTGCATTTTCTCCACAAATGCATATAATAAACAATTAGCCGACTAATCAATAGCCGACTAACCAAAATAACAGACATCACATGGAGGTGAAGACTTGTTTACAGATGAAGAACCAGACTTTTGTCAGAGAGAGTATAAATCCAGTATTCTCACAATGTTTATGCGGATTGACCGGCGTTTTATGGCCAAGTGCTTTGGACAGATGCAGGAACTGGGAATCTATCCGGGACAGATACCGGTGCTCGGTCTATTGGCACACAAAGACGGACTGAGCCAGCGCGAGATCGCAGAAAAACTGCACATCAAACCACCGACTGTCAACGTAACTGTCCAACGCCTGGAAAAAGCGGGATTCCTTTACAGAGAAGCCGATGAAAAAGACCAGCGTATCTCAAGAATCTATCTGACAGAAAAAGGCAAGCAGACAAAAGAAAGCGGCATGAAGAAGGTGCAGGATAACGAGAAAATCTTTCTCGATGGTTTCAGTGAAGAAGACCTTTGCCTTCTGCGTAGATTTCTGGACCAGATCACAGAGAACATTGAAAAAATACCGGTTGCATCCGGTAAGAACAACACCAGGAAAGAGAGGCAGCAAAAGTGATCAAACTGATGAAATATCTGAAAAAATCAGCTGGCTATGTAGTACTGATCATAGCACTTCTGTTTCTTCAGGCTTACTGCGATCTGTCACTGCCGGATTACACATCCAAGATCGTTAATGTGGGAATCCAGCAAAGCGGTATCGAAGACAGTGTACCTGAAAAGATTAGAAAAACATCCATGGATAATCTGAAATTGTTTATGGATGAAGAGGACAAAGAAACCATAGATTCCTATTATGAAGAAGATGGGGACAACCTCGTACTCAAAGAGGATGTAAAATCTGAGGAACGAGAGAAACTCAACGATATTTTAGTAAAACCGATGATGATAGCTGCAAGCTTTTCATCCGGCAGTGACGAAGTAAATGAGATGCTTGCCAAGATGGGAGTTCCGGAAGGAACAGATCCGATGCAGGCAATCGCACAGATGCCAGAGGAAGCACTCACGTCAATGATTGAGAAGATCAGCGAGAAGATCGACAAGATGCAGCCATCCATCCTTACACAGGCTGGCGTAGCCTATGTAAAGAGTGAATACGAGGCAATGGGCGAGGATGTCGATGCGATCCAGATGCATTACATCAAGATCTCAGGAGTCAAGATGCTGGGAATGGCACTTATCACCATGCTCTGTGCAATCTGCGTGGTATTCCTTTCATCCAGAGTGGCAGCAGCACTTGGTCATGACCTGAGAAATGCTGTGTACAATAAAGTTATTTCATTCTCAAGCCGTGAATACCATAAATTCTCAACAGCATCTCTGATCACCCGTTGCACGAACGATATTCAGCAGGTGCAGCAGGTAATGGCAATGTTTTTCCGTATTGTACTATATGCGCCGATCCTTGGTATCGGTGGCGTGATCCGTGTATTGAAGACGGATTCTTCTATGACATGGATCCTTGGTCTTGCAGTAGGCCTGATCCTTGTTGTAATCGTTGTTCTGTTCCAGGTGGCAATGCCTAAGTTTACAATACTGCAGACTCTGGTTGACAAACTGAACCTGGTAACACGTGAGATCCTGACAGGTATCCCGGTTATCCGCGCATTCAGCCGTGAAAAACACGAAGAAGAACGTTTTGAAGAGGCAAACCTAAGACTTACAAAGACAAACCTGTTTGTTA
>ENA-ORSR01001898-ORSR01001898.1-human-gut-metagenome-genome-assembly--contig:-NODE-1898-length-13090-cov-2.400307_pt1 | contig 13090 bp, 10 predicted proteins | sample MGYA00241901_ERZ509166 | MGnify/ENA primary metagenome ERZ509166 (study PRJEB26280, sample SAMEA2338860) | human gut metagenome | biome: human gut; feature: human-associated habitat; material: faeces... | reverse complement strand
CAGGCGCTATCCGATATTCAAATTATCGTGTCCGATATGGAATTCAGTTACGAACCCCGTCCTGATTTTATCCCCGATACCCCCTATGGAAGCCACCCGGTCAACGATACGTTATACTCCGGAAAAGAAGGAGAATTCGAAACCCGGCAAGCAGCGTTCCCGATCGATACGGTGAAGTATAATTTAAAAATCAACCCCGACGAAAATAATCCGTACTACCAGGCCGATTCTCTGAAAGTAACCTTCCTTCGTAAAGATTTACAGGGAGGTGAAGGCTGGAATAGGGGAAATACAACACAAGAAGTAAAAATCATACTGACTCCTCAAAAAGAAGAAGATCATGAATAATTCCATCAGCCTCCGGAAACGCCTGGGCCTGGAACTCTTCCGACAAAAAGAACAGCTGATCCGGCAAAAACACGAATTACATACTCTTTTTTGGGAATGTACCCTTCGCTGTAATCTCGCTTTCCGGCATTGTGGCAGTGATTGCAAAGCGATTTCCGGGCAACCCGATATGCCAAAAGAAGACTTCTTAAAGGCTTTGGACAACATCACTCCACAGGTCGATCCCCACCGGGTTTTTATCATTTTCACGGGTGGAGAACCTCTGATGCGCAAAGATCTGGAAGAGTGTGGCCGGGCATGTTATCGCCGGGAATACCCCTGGGGATTGGTAACCAACGGTTTGTTATTATCCCGTCAGAGGCTGGACAGACTTTTACAAGCAGGCCTGCACAGCATTACCGTAAGTCTGGACGGACCGGAAGATGCCCACAACTGGTTACGCCGACATCCGGAAAGCTTTCGCCGGGCCAGTCAGGCTATCGGAATGCTGAGCCGGGAAAAAGAAATCGTATGGGATGTCGTCAGTTGTATCAATCAACAAAACATCAATACTCTCCCCGCTTTCAAAGAATATTTGATCGAACTAGGAGTCGGACAATGGCGTATCTTTACCATCTTTCCCGCAGGCAGAGCAGCACAAGTGCCTGAATTACAACTATCTTCTTCCCAATTCAAAAAAGTATTGGATTTTATCCGTCAAACCCGGCAAGAAGGTCGTATTCACGTCAATTTCGCTTGTGAAGGTTTTTTAGGTCCTTATGAAGCTGAAGTCCGTGACCAATTTTATCGTTGCCATGCCGGAATTTCTGTCGGATCTATCCGCATTAACGGAGCGATATCGGGTTGTCCCAGTATCCGGGCCAACTACGACCAAGGGAATATTTACCAGGATGATTTTATGGAAGTGTGGAACAACCGCTTCGAAAAATTCCGGAACCGGGAATGGGCCCGTCAGGGCGAATGTGCCGATTGCAACCTGTTCCGTTATTGCGAAGGAAATGGCATGCACCTACACGATGAATCCGGTAAGCTGATGACTTGCCATTATCACCGGCTATAGCTCACGGGCTATGGTAGGATTACCATAGCCCGTGAGCTATTTGGTTATATCTGCAAATCTTACTATTTTTGTCCAAATGACAGGACATGAAAATCATTCATACAGCAGACTGGCATATCGGGCAGACCTTTTTCGGCTATGACCGTTTTCAGGAACATCAGTATTTTTTAGATTGGCTGACAGATCAAATTACCACACAACAAATCGATGTGCTTCTTATTTCAGGAGATATATTCGATGTAGCTAATCCTTCTGCTCAGGCACAACGTCAATTTTATCGGTTCCTACGCCGGGTAACAGAACAAAATCCGGGCTTACAAATCATCCTGATTGCAGGAAATCATGATTCTGCCAGTCGGCTCGAAACCCCGATTCCTTTACTCGAAGAAATGAACATACAAATTCGGGGTACAGTACGTAAAAGAGCAGACGGCACAATCGATACGGAGGAATTAATCATCGAACTGAAAGACAGATCGGGGAAACGGCAAGGTTGGTGTCTGGCGGTACCCTATCTCCGACAGGGAGACTATCCGGCAGTCGAGAGTGAAGGAGATCCTTATCAGGCAGGGGTTAAGGCCATGTACGACACGCTGGTTGCCTGCGTCGAAGAACGCAGGCAAAAACAAGAAGCCATCATTGCTATGGGACACCTGCAAGCCGCAGGAAGTCAGATTTCCGAAGGTGATCAAAGTGAACGCCTGATCATCGGCGGACTCGAAGGGATTCCTTCCAGTGTCTTCCCTTCCCAAATCACTTACGGAGCTTTGGGCCATATCCACCGGGAACAGCAGATTGCCAACCGCAACGAGATACGCTATGCCGGCAGTCCGTTACCCATGTCTTTTGCAGAAGAAAATTACCGCCACGGAGTGATCTTACTGGAGATCGACAAAGGAATACTTCTAAATCAGACTAAAATTATTTTTAATCCTTTAGTCACTTTACTTCGTATCCCTAAACATCCGGCCCCCTTGGACGAAGTGTTGAATCGCCTCTCTCAGCTCCCGGAAGAGAGAGACGATCATCCGGCCCCTTTCCTCGAAGTCAGGGTACTACTCACCGAACCGGAACCTGCTTTGCGCAATAAAGTGGAGGAAGCCCTACGCACCAAACAGGTGCGTTTAACCCGGGTACTCCCCTTTTATCCGGATACAGTACAACTTACAAAAAACGAGAATACGCTCACCACCGAAGAATTACTGGATCCCTGGAAGCTGTTGAACCGAGTATACGAAAGGCGATATCAAAATCCTCTGCCCGAAGAATTGGCTCATTTATTCCGGGAAGTCATTGAAGAATCACAGCTGAAAATGGGAGAAAAACAATGAAAATATTACGTATACAAGGAAAAAATCTGGCATCTATTGCCGGAGAATTCGATATCGATTTTACGGCAGCTCCTCTGCGATCTGCCGGGATCTTCGCAATATGCGGTCCCACCGGTGCCGGAAAATCGACTATTCTGGATGCTATCTGTCTGGCCTTATTCAACAATATGCCCCGCACCACCGGTATTGAAGGTACTAAAATGCCGGATGTCGGACAAGAATTCATTCAACAGGGAGATCGTCGTCAAATACTCCGCAGAGGTACTGCCGAAGCGATGGCTGCTATAGAATTTATTGCTGTAGACGGAAAAAGTTATCGCTCGGTATGGCGGGTATGGCGAGCCAATAATAAAATAAGCGGGAAACTTCAACCTGCAGAACTCCGGGTATACCCCCTTGGAGATCCGTCTCCTATCACTACAGGAATCAGTGAATCGGAGAATAAATTGATTCAACTCATCGGTCTGAATTATAATCAATTCACCCGTACCGTTTTATTGGCACAAAATGAATTTGCCCGATTCCTCAAAGCCCGGAAAGAAGAAAAGGCCGAAGTACTCGAAAAACTGACCGGTACTGAAATCTATTCTGTTATCTCGAATACGGTCTATTCCAAAACGACAGCTATCCGCAATGAATGGAAAGAACTCTCCGCCCGTATGGGGAATATTCGCCTGCTTACCCAGGAAGAAATCGAGACATTACAGCAACAATCGGCCAAACTCCTGAAACACGAAAAGGCTCTTCAACAAAAAAATGAAGAAATCCAACGTAAAATACGTTGGATAGAGCAATTAGAACAAATCAATCAATCTAAATCGGAAGCCCAGGCCACCCTTTCGGATACCCAAAAAGTACAAGCCGAAGCACAAGCCCAGTCAGTCTGGTTACAGCAGATGGAAAGCATCGAAAGCAGCCGTCTTTTTTGGATTGAAAAAAATGAATGTACCACTCATTTAGTAAGCCAAACTGAATTATTACGACAAACAGAACAGGCGCTCTCCGATCTGAACGAAAAAGCCACGCAAACCCTTCAATCGGTGGAACGGCAAAAATCATTGGTAAACCAATATACAACCCAGTACAATAAGCTTAAACCGGAACTTTTAGAAGCCCGTCGTTTAGATATCGGAATTGTCAATGCCCGGCAGGTAGAACAAGAGAGCCGGAAAACTTTAACCGACCTGCAAGATAAAATCAAAGTGCATCAAAAAATTCAGGATAGCAGATACTCCCGTATTCTGCAACAGAGAGAATTAGACGATAAATTAAAAGAATGGTTCAGGAAAAACAGGCAACATGAACAAATGTGCCTGAACATAAAGCTGATCGAAAGTTTTCTGGATACAGCTTATACCCAAAGGTTGCAGGTTATAGAAAATCAATCTTTATATACCTCTACTCTACAACAACTAACAGTAAGCCGGCAACAGCTGGAACTTCAACGCCGTGAGATCGAAACATCCATACAACGTCACAATGACCTCCTGCAGTTGCGCCAGCAACAACAAATATCGGTCAACCGGTTTCCCATAAGCGAACTTCGCAATCGTAAAGAACAACTCCGCCTACAACGCGAAAGATTGCTTCAGGAAATTACCTTGACGGAAAAACTAGATAAGACCCGGCAAGAACTGAGAAAAAGGCAAGATAAACTGCAACAACAACAACAAAATTTACAAGCACTCAAAGTTCGCCTGACCGAATACAAAAAAGAAATCGAAATTGCAGAAATAAAATACACGACCATACGCCACACTTTGGAACAAGCCCGACTATCGGTTTCAGAAAATGTCGTTCGACTCCGGGCCCAACTGGAAGAAAATACCCCTTGCCCGGTATGTGGCAGCCAATCCCACCCTTATGCGGCACATCATCCCCTGGCCGACGGCTTGCTCGAAACACTCGAAAAAGAAGTCAGACAGCATGAAGCAGCATATAATCGGTTAAAAACCGAAAATGCGCGTCTTGAAGCCGAACACCGGTACCTCGGAGAAGTATTACCCGTATTACAAAATGAAAAATATGAATCGCAAGAAGAATGCGAAGAGATTTACCAGCAAATCAAGGAGCTTTATTCGGATAGGTCTGTTTCTAACGGACAAAATCGGATAAACCTAAGAGAACAGCTGAATATCAGCCAAAAAGAATTGGAAAGTATTCGTCTGAAAGAAAACGAATGGGAGCAACGGCAACATCAGTTAGAAACGCTCCAAAAAGAACTGGATAAAATACAAAACCAAAACAATGCCCTGCAAAAAACATTTCAGCAGACCCAGGAAAAGGTAGTCGGTCAAGCCACTGAACTATCTAAATTGCAAGAGATCATTGAAGGCCTGAAAGTCCAGCAAAATATTTCACTGGAAAAGGTCGCTCCTTTTATGCATGCACCTACCTGGCGACAACGCTGGGAAGATAACTACCCGGATCTCAAACAGGAACTGACCACAGCTGCTCAAAAATGGCAAACTAAAACGCTGCAATCGGCAGAAAATGAAAAACTATTGCTTCAATCGGTAGCTGAATACGAGGAGAATCAGAAAAACCTGGAATCCTTCCGCCAAAGCGAAACAGAAGCCGCCGAGGCTTTGAAAAAACGCTCTGAAGAGACTTTGTCTTTCATCCGGAAACGGGCCCGGCTTCTGCAAGGTCAAACGGTCGATGAAACCGAACGTTATTGGCAAGAGTTAACAGAAAGGGCGACTCAGGAACTGGAAACAGCCATCCGGCAGAAAGAACAGCTTTCAGGCCAATCGGAACAACTAAAAGGAAAAATCACCCAACTCCGTACCACCTGTGACCAATATCAAAAGCGCCTGGAAAAAGCCACCCGGCAATTAGGCGAATGGCTGGAAAAATACAATCGGACAGCCCCTGCTCAGCTAACCGAAGCCACTCTCATTTCACTATTGCAAGTGGCACCTGAAAAAATCCGGGAAGAACGGGAAAGACAAAATCACCTCCGGGATAAGGTAACGACTGCTTTGGCCACTCTACGGGAACGTGAAAAACAATTGGCCGATCATTTACAATCGCCCGGCCGCCCCGATCCACAATCGGAATCACTTTCCTCTTTACAGCGTCAATACACCGCATTACAAGAGGAATCCGAGCGTATCCTCCAACAAAAAACCGAAGTATTGGCAACTCTGCACACCCAGGAAGAAAACCAAAAACAAGCGGCCAGCTTAAAGGATACCCTCGATGCGAAAACGAAATTATTAAACCAATGGAGCAAACTAGACGATCTAATCGGTTCACAGAGTGGCTATAAGTTTAAAGAGATCGCCCAAGGATATACGCTGGATATCCTGTTATCATACGCCAATATACAACTTCGGGAATTAACCTCCCGCTATCAGTTGCAGCGTATACCCGATGAGTTGGCCCTACAAGTCATCGATCACGATCTCTGCGATGAAGCCCGGTCGGTATTCTCTTTATCGGGAGGCGAATCCTTCCTCATCTCTCTGGCTTTAGCCTTGGGCTTATCTTCCTTTTCTTCACGGAATCATTTCGAAGAAAATCTCTTTATCGACGAAGGTTTCGGCACTTTAGACAGCGAAACCCTGCAAATTGTCATGGAAGCCCTGGAACGTCTCCGCTCACAAGGCCGGCAGGTGGGAATCATATCCCACGTACAGGAATTGACCGAACGTATTCCTGCCAAAATTTGTCTGGTAAAGACCGGCAACGGAAAGAGTAAAGTCGTTGTAGAATAAAGAAACCCCTATGCCGGATATACAATATTCGGCATTATTTTTTATCTTCGCGGGAGATAAGAAAAAATGGTCAGATATTTTATTGAATTAGCTTATAACGCCAGCCGATACCACGGCTGGCAAATCCAGCCGGGAGCATCGTCCGTGCAGGAAGAAATCAACCGGGCCCTCAGTACTTTGCTACGCCAGGACATATACGTCGTCGGCGCCGGTAGAACGGATACGGGTGTACACGCTTCATTTTTCGTCGCTCATTTCGATATCGAATGTGAACTTCCGGAGCCGCAACAGGTGGTCTATAAACTGAACGGATTACTGGATAAAGATATTGCAATCTACAAAATATACCGGGTACCTATGGATAAACATGCCCGTTTTTCGGCTATTTCCCGTACCTATAAATATTATATCGATAAAACAAAAGATCCGTTTACCTATCCATTTGCCTGGAAAGCTTATCCCCTGCCGGATATTCAGGCAATGAACGAAGCCTGCCGGGTGTTATTCGATTATACGGACTTTACCAGTTTTTCGAAACTTCATACCGACGTCAAAACCAATAATTGTATTATATATGAAGCTCAGTGGGAAGAGACCGATAAACAGCTGATTTTTACGGTAAAAGCCAACCGTTTTTTGCGGAATATGGTAAGAGCGATTGTCGGTACGTTGATTGACGTGGGAAGAGGTAAACTGACCCCAGAAGATGTTCGCAAAATTATAGAATCTAAAAACCGCTGTAATGCAGGTACTTCTGTTCCTGCACAGGCTCTATTTCTTTGTCATATTGAATATCCGGAATAAAAAGACATATAAAATGAAAAAGATCATCTTTTTATTTATAATAAGCAGTCTGATTTCTATTAAAGGAATAGGATTAACACTCTCTCCGGAGACCGAAGTCAGTATCCTGACTTGTGCTCCCGGCAACGAATTATACTCTCTTTTCGGTCATACGGCCATCCGGATCAACGATCCCCGACACCAAATCGACAGGGTGTACAATTATGGCACTTTCGACTTCTCTACTCCCCATTTTTATTTAAAATATGCACGAGGCCTGCTTCCTTATCAGCTGACTGTTCAGAAATTCTCCCATTTCATATACAATTATCAGCTGGAAGAACGTACGGTCTACGCTCAAACTATCCGGCTGGATTCGCTGGAAAAACAACGGATTTTCGATCTGCTCGAAGAGAACCTGCTCCCGCAAAACCGCTATTATCTCTACAACTTTCTATTCGATAATTGTACCACCCGAAGCAGGGATATCTTATTAAAAAGTTTACCCGACAGTGTCGCCTGGAATATGCCGGATGTAAACAAAAATTTCTGGAATCTACTGGATGAGTACTTGCAAGCTTCCCCTTGGGTACAATGGGGCATACATACGATCCTGGGGCAAAGGGGTAATCGTACGGCCACTACTTTTCAATATATGTTCTTGCCGGATTATCTGATGTATGGACTTAAAAATGCCCGATACGACGGACAATTGCTGGCCGAACCTGCCGAAGTTTTATATCAGGCTCCGGAAATGAACCTATCCAATTCCTGGTATGGGACTCCCCTTTTCGTTTTTGCTCTAGGATGCCTGCTACTGATCCTACTTTTACAATATGTTAAAAGCCGGTCATTATTGAATGTCATTTCCCTTATTTTTCTCCTTTTCACAGGAATTGTAGGGGTTTTGATTGTATTCTTAGGAGGTTTTACAGCACACCCCATCACTGCTCCAAACTGGAATATCCTATGGGCCAATCCGCTCAATTTATTTGTAATCCCTTTTATTTTCAGGAAAGCGCTTCCTCTATTCATCAGAAAATATCTGAAATTCTATCTGGCTATCCTGGCTATAGCTATACCGGTCTGGGCCATTGCTCAGCCAGCCGTACCCATGGCTTCTATCTCTTTGATTATCCTGATGATCTATCTGTGTTTCAGACTAAGAAATGAAAAAAGATAAAAAATACCCGCAAAACTATTGCAGATTTATAGAAATGCCCTATATTTGCACTCGCAAAACAGCACTGGTGGCATAGCTCAGTCGGTAGAGCAAAGGACTGAAAATCCTTGTGTCCCTGGTTCGATTCCAGGTGCTACCACGTAAAAGCGACTAAAAAAATAGTCGCTTTTTTTTATTTGGAACTCTGGGACGGACCTTTTGTCCTGAAACGAGGATTTTAGAAGGTAACCTGAAAACCGACGGCCAGGGCTTCTTTGAATTGCAGACGGGGGCCTTTAGTTCCGTCTTTTTGTAAGATTTTGGTGTCGTTGTCGTAGATCATATTGGTGGTGATGTTGCAGGAGAACCATTGATTGATAGCCATGTTGAGCTGTACATCCCAGCTGATATCGACGTTCTGGGGGTCTTTCAGGTAGTTACTGTAAAGATTGAGCCGGGAGAACACGGTCATGTTTTTCAGGAATTCGTATTTGGCTTCCATGCGTAAGTTAGCACCGAATTCGGAAAAGAGGTGTTTACCCGGGGTAACTCCGAAATCTCCCTGGTCGGAAAGGATTTTACTGCTGACGAAAGTTCCTCTCCAGGTGGCTGGAGTGAAGGTCGCTGTAAACCAGCTTTTGGGGGTCCAGGTGAAACCGGCACCGATCAGGAGGTATCCCGGAGACATAAAACGCGAGATAAACACGTCCGGGTCGACGTTGTAGTCGTATCCTTTAGCAAATTGGGTCTGGAAGGTCATCAATCCACTGGCATACCAGTTTTTCGCTATTTCGTATCCATAGGTGGAAGACAGGTAGATTTTGTCGTTTGTTTTTTTGGTGCCGTCCGATTTGGTTTTATTCAGACCGTAGTCGAGTTCCAGACGATTGTTCCAGAGGTGTTTCGCCTTTTTATAGTTGGCAAAGTAGTTGAATTGCAGGTTGAATCCTACTGCGTTATCACCTCCGGCAGCCCATTGACTCAGGCTGACTTGGCTTAAGTTTATCCCGATGTTTCCACCCCTTTTCCAGGTGGTGTCCGTCCCGGGTTGTGCGTATGCCGGTACTAAGATTCCGGTTAATACGATGATTCCTAATGTGTAAATTCCGCTACGTATCATTTTTTTGTTTTTTTGGAAGTTTACGGAAATCGGGTTGGTGAAGTTCTGATTCGCCGGGATTATAAGTCGGGCAAGTTCATAATGGTTTACGAGGGAAAAATTTTTAGCGGGGAAAGATGAACTATTTTTTCGGATTGGAGTATAACAAAGAAAATAATAGGATTATGTCATTTCTTTGGTTTATTATTATCGGAATTGTGGCCGGATATGTGGCCGGTAAGATTATGCGAGGCGGAGGTTTCGGATTGATCGTGAATCTGGTTGTCGGTATAATCGGAGGAGTATTGGGGGGCTGGTTGTTCAGTCTGCTGGGTATTTATTCGACCGGTGGGATTATCGGCAGTCTGGTTGTGGCTACGATCGGGGCGATCTTTTTGCGTGAAAGAAGCTGTTAAGAGGAAATTTGTTGCTTTCACGCGGATTCAGCGGACGGAGGCATAGTGAGTGATCGGCCGGATTATCTTTCTATCGGTTTTCGGTAAAATTGTTTTTGTACGAAGTAGTTTTTTGTTGTATCCAATCGGTGACGTAAGGTGTAACCGATTGGATACCTTGCTCAAAATGGCAGTATGCGTTTTTATCCTATAATCCATTTACTGCCCGGTATGAGCGAGATTATCTTTGTCGTCACGAAACAACAGATAAATGTCGTTGCTGCAATACAGGGAATGGCGGCGACAGTAGGAAATGCCAGGTTATGCTTGAATACCGTTACCCATAGGCCGAGCCAAAATATGTGCATCAGGTACATGCCGTAGCTGAGTTTCGATATTTCGGTGATGAGCCGCGGGGACTTCGGCTGGTTTATACAGCTGAACATCAGGAAGGTTCCTGTAGTAAGGAGCACACAGTTGATGGTACAGAAAGCCCATCCGATTTCTATAACAGGAGTGGACAGATTTTCTCCGGGTATCGCCTGGATATAAAACGAGTAGATCGTCCACACTGCTCCGATAATCATCAAAGCGATTCCTGTTCTGAGGCGTTTGGAGCGGCTCCAGGTGAGGTGGGTGTGCATATAATGTGCCATGACCAGGTAACCGAGGAAGCCGGAGAAATAGAACAGCATGTGGAATTCGTTCCAGAAACATTGTCCCCAAACTTCTCCCCACCAGCGGTTGAGATACGGCATGCAGGTCGATAACAGGAACAGGCCGATGAAGAAACGTTCTTCTTTGGCTGTAGCTTTTTTTAGCCAGGGAGATATGACGGGAATGAATAAATAAAGGCTGATCAGGGGATACATAAACCACAGGTGTCCGGCCTGTGTCGGGAAGTTGAGTAGTATTCGAGATAAATCCTTTACCGATGTTTCTGCATCTATTTGTCCCCACAGCAGGGGCAGGGTACTGTATAACGCCATGAACAGAAGAAACGGGGGCAGGATACGGATGCAACGCTGGCGGTAGAACTGCCAGGAGGTCAACTCTTCTTTCATCGGTGTAAGAAGAAAGGCGGAGACGATGATGAATAACGGAACAGCCATACGTGAGAAACCATCGTAAATGGACACCCACAACCGATCGGACTCATTGGCCAGAAAAGATTGTGGTCCTGCCATGTCGGTGGAACCGGCGGGGCCATAGAAATTTTCACTGGCATGAACGACTATAACCAAAAAGCATGCGAATACGCGCACGTAATCCAAAAAAACTATACGCTTCATTTTTTTATATTATTGTTCGTGTGTAATCTAAAACAATTATAAAAAATCCTGCGGGAGTGGACCTGCAGGATTTTTGTATCTGGATAACGATGATCCGATTATTTGGTCAGTGCCTGTGCAACAGAAACGGCAACAGCTACAGTCGCTCCTACCATCGGGTTGTTACCCATACCGAGGAATCCCATCATTTCTACGTGGGCAGGTACGGAAGATGAACCGGCGAACTGTGCGTCCGAGTGCATCCGTCCGAGTGTATCGGTCATGCCGTAGGAAGCAGGGCCTGCAGCCATATTGTCGGGATGCAGGGTACGGCCCGTACCTCCGCCTGATGCTACTGAAAAATAGGGTTTACCGGCCAGTACACGTTCTTTTTTGTAAGTTCCGGCAACGGGGTGTTGGAAACGGGTTGGGTTGGTAGAGTTACCGGTGATGGAAACATCTACGTCTTCTTTCCACATGATAGCGACGCCTTCGCGTACATCGTCGGCTCCGTAGCAGTTTACTTTTGCCCGGGGGCCGTCGGAGTAAGCTTTGGTTTTAACAACTTTCAGTTCGCCGGTATAGTAATCGAATTCGGTTTGTACGTAAGTAAATCCGTTGATCCGGGAGATGATCATAGCAGCATCTTTTCCCAGGCCGTTCAGGATCACCCGCAACGGATTTTTCCGAACTTTGTTGGCCATTTCAGCGATTTTGATAGCACCTTCAGCAGCCGCGAAGGATTCGTGGCCTGCCAGAAAAGCGAAGCACTGTGTTTCTTCGCGTAGCAGACGGGCTGCGAGGTTACCGTGGCCCAGGCCTACTTTGCGGTCGTCGGCTACCGATCCGGGAATACAGAAAGCCTGCAGGCCTTCGCCGATAGCTTCGGCAGCATCGGCCGCATGGATACAATTTTTCTTGATTGCAATAGCAGCCCCGACTACGTAGGCCCATTTTGCATTTTCGAAACAGATATTCTGAGTCTGTTCACATTCCAGATAAGGATCGATTCCTTTTGCGTCGCAAATTGCTTCGGCTTCTTCGATAGAAGCGATGCCATAGGAGTTCAATACTTTGTTGATCTGAGCGATCCGACGATCCTGACTTTCAAATTTTACTTCTCTTTTTGCCATAGTGTGTTCCTCCTGTTTTATTCGTGACGTGGGTCAATATATTTAGCTGCATTGGCGAAACGTCCGTAGTTTGAAGTGGCTTTCTTCAATGCTTCGTTAGCGTCGGTGCCTTTTTTGATCAGGTCCATCATAACACCGAGGCGTACGAATTCGTATCCGCATACTTCGTCGTCTTCGTCGAGAGCCAAACGGGTTACATATCCTTCAGCCAGTTCCAGGTAACGAACGCCTTTTGCTTTGGTAGAGAACATGGTTCCCACCTGGCTGCGCAGACCTTTACCCAAATCTTCGAGGCCTGCACCGATCACCAGTCCGCCTTCAGAGAAAGCACTCTGTGAACGTCCATATACGATTTGCAGGAATAATTCACGCATAGCTGTGTTGATCGCATCGCAAACCAGGTCGGTATTCAATGCTTCGAGAATCGTTTTGCCCGGCAGGATTTCTGCAGCCATAGCTGCTGAATGGGTCATTCCTGAACAACCGATAGTTTCCACCAAGGCTTCTTCGATTACCCCTTCTTTGATATTCAGGGTCAGTTTACAAGTCCCCTGCTGAGGAGCACACCAACCGATACCGTGGGTTAAACCTGAGATGTCTTTGATTTCTTTTGCTTTCACCCATTTGCCTTCTTCAGGAATTGGGGCCGGTCCATGGTTCGGACCTTTTTTGACAACACACATGTGTTGTACTTCCTGTGAATATACCATTTTTATCGCTTTTATAGATTAATATATTGCTAATTACCACTCGTTTAGCGCATAAACCGGACAAAGATAACCTTTT
>ENA-ORSR01001889-ORSR01001889.1-human-gut-metagenome-genome-assembly--contig:-NODE-1889-length-13138-cov-2.891309_pt1 | contig 13138 bp, 8 predicted proteins | sample MGYA00241901_ERZ509166 | MGnify/ENA primary metagenome ERZ509166 (study PRJEB26280, sample SAMEA2338860) | human gut metagenome | biome: human gut; feature: human-associated habitat; material: faeces... | reverse complement strand
GAATGAGCCAAAGGGATAAGACAAGGATGATAAAAACGAAAAATATTTTGCTATAGCGTGCCATTGATTTTATTTTTTAATGATGATCAGTCTTGTTTTCCGGCTTTAAAGCGTGTGACAGATAGCCAGGGCAATATGAATGTGAAACCGGTAAAAAGAAGCAGGATCCATATAAATCCGTCATATGCCTGAGGAACATTCGAGAGGAAAAAAATCCGTATAATACCGCAACTGATAAAAAAATTGAGAATCTTCCGTTTCCAGGTCGGTTCGAGGCAAATCCAGCTTGTCAGGGAATAGGCAGTAATACCGCCAATATACCAGGGAAGCGAGGTCAGCAGGATGCGGTCGGTTAGTTCCGGAGCCAGTATATTTTGAAGATAAACATACAGGATGAGGTAGTCGATAAGATAAATGACGATCAGTTCACTCAGACCGGCAATCAGCATCAGCATTAGCATCCGGTTTTGAGGATATGGAAGATGCAGAGTCAGCTTTAACCGTTTTTGCTGCATTTCGGGCACAAATTGGACAATGGCGAGCAAGAGTCCTGTCAATAGGGGGATATAGGTTAAAGTTTCGATAAAAACGACATCCCTGCTCAACAGGATTTCCCATAAATGGGCTACCCCCCTGAAATTGATCACTCGTTGTATCCCGAGCAGGGCGTAAATGATGAATATGACCGATACGATTAAAGCGATAGGAAAATAACGGCGTGTTTTGATCCATTCTTTGTAAAAAATTGCTTTTTTCATAAATTCAATATTTTCCGGTTAACCCGATAAAAACGTCTTCCAGATTCATTTTTTCAGCGGACAAAGAAGTGTGTGGGATTCCGTTTTGTGCCAGCCACTGTTTGACATATTCCATATTCTGAAAAGAATAGGTCTCGGCATGCCCGCGGATTACGGAGGTATTGTAGAGGTGGGGATTCGCCGGTAATTGTACTTCTCCGCTCCCGGTTGTAAAGCGGTAACGGGTGAAGGTGTTCAGTAACTCGTTTACCGGTTTTTGAATCAGAATTTTTCCGTAATCCATGATGATACAATCGTCGATCAGACGTTCCATATCCTGGATGATATGGGAAGTCAGGAAAATGGTTTTCGATTCGGCTTTAGCGTATTCTTTCAGGTATTCGATAAACAGCCGGCGATAACCGGGATCCAAACCGAGCGAGAAGTCGTCCAGAACGAGTAATTCTGCATTTTGAGCGAGGATTAGTCCTAAAGCTACCTGTGAACGCTGGCCACAGGACATCCGTAAGATTTTTTGTCCGGGAGCGACTTTCAGTTTGTGCATCAGTTCGTAGTAGGCATTTTTATTCCAGGCCGGAAAGAAGGCGGAATAAAACCGTTCGATTTCTTTGATCGTCATAAATGTGTATTGTACATGCCCTTCGATCAGCAAAGCCATCCGTTGCCGGGTCTGAGGGTTCATGTTCCGGATATTTTCCCCGAATATCCGGCATTCTCCGGAATAGGGCTGTAAATATCCGCTGAGAATATTGATCGTTGTGGTTTTACCGGTTCCGTTCTTACCCAGTAAACCCAGGATACGACCCCGGGGAACCTGAAAACTTAAATTTTCGTATATCAGCCGTTTCCCATAGTAGTGAGTCAGGTTTTGGCATTCGATGATATTATCCTGCATATTGAATTGAATTAGAATTTAAGACTGCAGCCGACCGTGATCCGGTCAGAATAATTATGATTCCGGAACCTGCAATGTTGCCAGCCGATGTCTGTGGATAAGGCGAACGTATGGTTTAACGGACGGTTCCATACGATGGACAGTTCGTAGCGGCTGAAATCGCTTTTCAGGTTTTCATATTGTTGCCGGACGGCATTTTTGATCAGTTCTTCGGAACTTAAGCGGTCGATATCCAAATGGCTGGTTGTCGTTCCGAAATAGTCTCCCGCTATGGAAATCCGGAACAATGATTTTCTGAGCATGAGCAGGGATGAAACGGACAGACCTCCCTGATATTTGGAATCTTTCAGGGAAAGGGAGGGGGACAGATACCCTGTGCTGACAGAGCGGAAACCGATCCGTGGCTCTACCCATAGTATATCCTGCTGTTCATTTCCCCAGCCCCATATTCCGTTTAACAACAAGGCATATATTTTGTTGCTGTATTGTTCCAAATCGTTGATTTTCGGATAATTGCTACTACTACCTTCTCCGTAGATAAATTCAGTACCTTTTCGTTTATGGTACAGTCCTTCCAGTTGGATACCCTGCTGATGTCCCGGGGCAGACCGTTTCCATCCCCAGGTGCCCTGGATGCTGTTTTCGTTCAATCGGGTCAATGGCAGGTAATTGTGAGCCAACATGGTTCGTTTGATGTTCAGCTTGTGAAAATGGACACTGCCGTAAAAGCCTTGCCGGTCGTGCGGAACGAGGTCGATACCTCCGATGCTTCCTCCGTCGTATTGTATTCCTGTATTTCCGTCTGAAAACCGGGTACTATACATACCTAATCCCAGCATTTGATACACTTTGGATACGCCCAGATCCGAAAAGAATTTGATACTGTTCCGTTGACGGTAAATCCTTCCGTAAACCGCAGCCCCGATGAGATATCGGGTATGGATCTGCCAGGCAGCACCTCCCGATAGTTTCAGGTCGGAAACAATATTGCGCGGCCGGGGATCGGTTTTTCGGTATTCGATCATAGCCCGGTAGTCTCCGCTGAGTCCCCAGGAAAAGCGTTTGTGGATTCGTGAGTAGCCTCCGCAGAATGTATAGGATTCGGTATTCAGGTCTCCTCCGGCAGTGTCGGCCATAATGTATGGATACAACAGTGCGAAATCGGAAGTTTCGTTCCAGCAAACCGATTTGATTTTTCCGGACCGGTATCCGGCATGTCCCCAGACGGTTGTTCGGGGATTCAGGTGGAGATAACTTTCGGCCTGGAATACTCCTTGCCGGTATCCGCTCCCTTGTTGTACGATAACGGCTTCCTTTTCATTTTTGTATTCTCCGCTTAACCGGAGAGAAGAGAGACTGAATTGCCGGGCATAGGGTTGCAAGGCCGGATTGGCATATGACTTTTCTCCGAAGGCAAACAGAGGGGAAAGACATTCCCGGACGGCTTGAAGGCTGTCCGGGTTGTCTTTTCCTATTCCTAAGATCGGTGTCGTATACAAAAACAATATGATGAATAGATAACCGTTCCTTTTCATGGATATTTGTTTATTCTTTCAGAGACGGGGTCGCATCGGCTTCGAAGTCTACTGTCGAATTGTTGGTGTCTTGTAATATTTTGCGTCCGTTTACTGTCGATTCGACTTTTCGCCGTACGGATTTGTTGTACCGGTTGGGATCGTGGTCTATGTTGCCGCAGTGTGTCCAGCCGGCATCCAGAGAAGAAGAGGTGACGATCCACTGGAATTCGGATTCTATACTTAGATTGACGGCATCGATGATCCAGGAATTAGGAACGTAATAGGTCTCTGTTTTCATAGGGGTTGAAAAATCACCAAAAACGAATGTGTAATTGGCTGTATAGGCATATTTTTCCAGGAAAGTTTCTTTGTCTGTTTCTATTTTGGCTAAGGCATAGCTGTGGAATCCCCGGTTGTGTAAGCTGGTATAAGTAGCGGTGTAAGAATACCATTTATCCAGGTTGGGTACTTCCGGATTATCTGTATCCAGAAAGTTGGGGTTCGAAGATTCGTCATAAAATTCGAAGTCTGCAACACTCAGATCGAATGAGTTGGGATTGGCTTCTGTATGATTGCTGGCATCCAGAGCCAATAACAGGGATTCGCCCGGCTGTACAGGATGATCCTGTCCGGAACCCGGAATGACGAAAATAAACTCTACAGAGAACCCTTGTTCCATAATATTCGGGGTATAATCTTGCTTATCTATGGTCATGAATTCCGATTCCAGAATTGCCAGACCGTCGGCATACAGTACTTCTGAAGAGTTGTTGTAAATTTTGATGTATTGGTCAGCGCTGTATTGGTCTCCGGAAGGAGTCGTACTACCGGCGAAATAGATCTCTTCAATGACGAAACCGTTGGTAGAGGGGGTATAGAAAGACATGACCTGTTCGGGCAGGGTCACTGTCGTTCCGCTGATGGTAACCGATTCCTGATAAGCACGGATATTGGCAACTGTCGGACTCTGGATACCACTGATCGAGTAACTGACTTTTCCCTCTGCAATAAGTCGGTATAAACCTTCCGGGACGGTTGCCGTGACGGTGATGGTTTGTTCGTTCGTACTGACACTGCCATCGTATTGGGTGTTGGTGTTGATGTTGGTGAGGGTTACCTTCAGATCCGATAGAGTCGGGTTTTCGATATTTTCCGGTAGCGACAGCGTCCAGCTTACCTGACTTTCGGGGACTGTTTTATCATCATCCTCGCAGGCTGTGAATGTAAAAGGAATGATAAATGCCAATAAAATGGCCTGAAATAGATTGTGCTTAGATTTCATAATATTTAAATGTTAAAATTTAGTTCCATACCAAAATAAGGGGATTGACCGATCTGTCTGACCTTTACTCCATTGGAGGTATAATCGGGGTGACAGCTGATCAGGCGGTTGACAAAAAGCGCCAGATTGATCCGGTCTCTATATAATTGTTTTGTGACTTTCAGATTGAAATTGACATTGAAGGCCTCGCTGATTCTCCGGTCGAAGACGGCTTCATTGTATGATTTTTTCAGCCATTGTAAATACATATCCTGGCTGGATTCTTCGGTATAAGGATAACTATTACCCTGACTGTCTACATAATATTCGGGAATCCCGCTTTTCCATTCTGTTTGCTGATCGCTGAACCACAGGCATTGTGCCGACAGGGAAAAGCCTAGTTTCAGGTTAGGAATATGGGTGTCGAACATAAAATTTGTATTGAAGCTTCTTCTGATGTATCCGTCGGGATCGGTGTACCAGCCGACATAAGGTAAACGTCGGTTGTTGATGATCTTGGTACTGCTTTCATAGTAGCCCTGACTATTGGAATAGACGGTCCGGAAATAGGCTCCTGAAATGGTGATCCGGGTGGCCAAAGCCGGAATCCGTTTACTTGAAAACTGAAATTCGACGCCTGTTTTCCGGAGTTTTGTTCCATTGGTCGTGATACCGTATATACACATTAGGGTATCTTGTGTATAAGTCATTTGGTTTAAATCGGGGGGACCGTCTAAGGTCGTTGCATCGATGGAATTGTTATCGTATGTTTTATAAGCCAGCGGTAGCATTCGGGTTCCCGTCCGGAAACCGGAGGTCATATTTTCTTTAAAATATGTGACACTGAGATTGTTTTCAGCATATGTTATATTCCCCCGGATTTCCCATTTGAAATTCCGGGCAACCGATAAATCGGGGTTCGTTCGGTCGATGATGTAGGTGATCATCTGTAAACGTCTGTAAGCCGGATTGTTGTGATAATAGTTCAGCTGTATGATGTCTTCATATAACAGATTGGGATACAATTGAGTCAAAGAAGGCATCATGGAATGCCATCCGATCCCTCCTCCTATTTCGTAGCTTAGTTTCTGGTCTCCGATGAAGAAAGCGGGAAACAGCCATTTCATGTTGACACGTGGGTCGAAATAAAATTTGTTGTGGAGTTTATATTCTTTCGGTAGATTCAGAAGAGAAGAAGCCCGGACTCCAGCCGATATTTCCAGGGTATGGGTACTGACTGGTAATGTAAAATAATCCTCGGCAAAAAAGGATAGGTCGTGTCCTGCCGGTATGTCGTTATAGGGGCGGGGACGTGTAGAGATGGAGGTGTAGTTGACCGGCCGCAGGGGATCATAAAGTTGTCCTTCTCCGAAATTTTTATCCATCTGCCAGTCTGTCCCTATTTTCAGTTCCTGTTTTGTTTTGGCTATAAATAACCTGAAATTACCCGTCAACCGGACATAGGCTCCGAAAGGACGGTTGTCTACTTTTTGAGTGCCCACGAATTGAAAGGGCAGAAAGACGCCGTCGTGTTCACCTGCTTCATTGCTGTTCGGAGCTGCCATAGCCCGGCTGAGAGAATTATAACGTACCTCATCGACCTTGTCTTTGGAAAAACTGACTGAACTATTAAAAGATAAGGAATTGAAAAATGAGGTTTGGTTTTCCGATTGCCATTCGATATTATTGATCCAGGACAGCCGGTTGATTCTGGATTTGTAACTGTCTTCTTTATGACGATTGATGTCCGGGTCGATTTTTTCGGTATTAAACGAACCGTTATAATCGGCGTGAGTACTGTAAAAGATATTGTACGGACCGGTTTTCCAGGTTTTTTCCAACCGGAGGGAAAAGGTCAGGCGTTTGTAGTTTTCCAGATTGTCCCGGGGATCTGCCTTGGCATCCAGCCAGTCGATATCGCTGTTGATTTTGATTTGTCGTTTCGGAAATTCGAATCCTTTTCCCAGGTAAACCAATTTGCTGCTTTCATCTGCTTTGAATCTGGCATTAAAATGGTTACCTCCCATTTTGCGTTTGATTTTTACGATTCCGCTGGTCAGATTTCCGTATTCTACCGAGGGAATACCCCGGATGATTTCCACTTGTTCGATTCCATCGGTAGAAATACTGCGCATATCGACCCCCCGGTTTACGGTACTTCTTTTTCGGTCGTCTGTACTTGCTTCACCGCTGACGTACAGCATATCGGCTCCGGTATTGATCGGCGTACCGTTGATGAAAAAAGCAATACCGCGCGGAGCGACATCGTAGTCGGAACTCGAAGAACCTTCGCCGGCTTCCCGCAACCGGATCGGGTTTACCTGATTTAGAGCCGGATCTGATGAACGTCCCCCCGGTAACAATTCCAGAAGATCGCTGAAACTGGAAGGTTGAAGATGTTCCATGGCTTTGCGGTCGATTATCGAGGAAGAAGTCATACCATGAGATTCCCGGGCGGTGACGATAACTTCCTGCATGACGACCTGATCGGGAGCCAGCAGAATATGCCGGGAAAAATCACCTGTAATCCGGATGGTGTCGGAATAAGTTTTATAACCGATAAAACTGACTTTCAATTTATAGACTCCTGTCTGAACGGAGGGGAATAGACATTCGCCTTGTGTGTTGCAGCTTCCTGCAATGATTTTATGATTATCCCGTGCTAAACTGATTGTCGCCAGGAAAAGAGGTTCATGATTGATAGAATCGCACACTGTAATCCGGATGGGGAATGTATTCTTTCTTGTGTTTTGACCGATCAGATTATCAGTCAAAACAAAAATCAGAATGATTGCCCATAGTGTTTTCATGTTTTTATTAAAATTTAATTTGAGATCGCAAAGTTTGTAAAGCTGTCAGAGAAAAAAAATCCCCATTTATTGTTATTTTTTTAACTGGAATAGCAAGATATGCTTACTTGATTTGAGGGTAAAAGCAGAATGTATTTACAAGAATAGTCGGAAAATCCGGATTGGGTAGAAAGTTTAAAATACCTAAAAATTGTGATTACAAAATCGACAGAGAAAGCTTTACTTCGCATGCTTAATTGAAATTTTGTATGATACAACTTAGAAAATTATTCCTGTTTGTATTCGGACTGTTCATGATGGCCTGTGCCCGAGAGGAAATCATCGTATCTGAAACTTCTGTACAGGACACTCCGATCGGGATGCAGGCGCAAAAAGGACGCCTTCGTTTAAAATTTAAATCCCAGTTTGCCGGGAAAGCTGAGCAGGCGGTATATACCCGTGCCGGAACCGGAGATATCCGGATCGTATCTATAAAACGGTTATTTCCCTTTGCCGGAAAATTTGAAGAAAGAACCCGGAAAGCGGGCCTGCATCTTTGGTATGAGGTCGAGTTCGACGAACAGACACCTGTGACCCGGGCTCTCGCCTTATTGGGAGATACAACAGAGATTGAGATTGCAGAACCGGTATATGTTATCCGTAATGCGGGGAGAGAGGGAACGGTTCCTGTCCGCTCTGCCGGGGAACGGAGTTCGGATGGGACTGCCCCTTTTAATGATCCGGGACTTTCCAGACAGTGGCATTATTCCAATACCGGAGAGTTACCGAATTCAGTGGAAGGAGCGGATATCAATTTATTTGCAGCCTGGCAAAAAAATCAAGGGTCGAGGGAAGTTATTGTGGCGGTCATCGACGGAGGTATTGATTATCGACATGAGGATTTGACCGGAAATGTAGGAAATCCTGCAGAATTATTCGGAGAACCGGGGGTTGATGATGATGGGAATGGGTATATCGATGATAAGTATGGATGGAATTTTATCAATGGAACGAATCAGATTGAAGCGGATGATCATGGAACCCATGTTGCCGGTACTATCGGAGCTGAGAATAACAATGGTGTAGGTGTTTGCGGTATTGCCGGTGGACATGGCGGAAATACGGGAGTATGGTTGTTGAGTTGTCAGCTGTTCGGGACGATAGATGGCCAGGAGGTTTCTGCTTCTTTCCCGGAAATGATCAAATATGCTGCGGATGCCGGTGCGGTTATCGCTCAGAATAGCTGGGGATATGAAAATATCACTTATTTACCCCGGGCAGATCAGGAAGCGATCGATTATTTTATTCAGTATGCCGGAGTCGATGAACGAGGGGAACAGACAGGGCCGATGAAAGGAGGTGTCGTCATATTTGCTGCGGGCAATGAAAATAAAGATTACCGGACTTATCCGGCGGCTTATGAAAAAGTCGTTTCTGTTGCGGCTTATGCTCCCGATTACAAAAAAAGCTGGTATTCCAATTTTGCAGACTGGGTCGATATCGCAGCTCCGGGCGGGACATACGGCTATGGGGGGAAGTATAACGGTGAATGCCCTGTATACAGTACGTTACCGGATAATCAGTACGGCTATATGCAGGGGACATCTATGGCTTGTCCTCATGTTTCGGGTATCGCTGCTTTAATCGTATCCCAATTCGGAGGTCCCGGATTTACTCCGGAAAAACTTTTGGCTCACCTTTATCAGGGAACCCGGGACATCGATGTTTATAATCCGGAGTATGCAGGTAGATTGGGGATAGGGGCCGCTGATGCCTGTTTGGCTCTTACTGAAGATCAGGGGATCGCTCCCCAGACTGTCGATACCTTATACTGCGGAAATACTTCCGGAGTGGTTGAAGTGACTTGGCAAATCTCGGCCGATGAAGATGATGGCAAACCTTTTCAGTATTTGGTTTGTTGGAGTGAGGAACCTCTGGGGCAATTGGATCCCGGGCAGTTACCCGAAGGAGTTGCTTCGGTACGGGTTACTGTTCCCAGAGCCGGGCAGGTTGGAGATACGATGGCGTGCCGGCTGACAGCTATCCGGGGAGAAACCCGGTATTATGTAGGTATTGTTGCTATTGATCCCTGGGGACATTATTCCGGAACTACGACGGTTTCTTTTGTGTCGCCGCATAATGAACCACCGACGATTACCTCTGAATATGAGGAGCAAGCGCTTACTTTGAAGTATAACCAAACCGGAGAAATAGTTTTCTGGATTTCAGATCCTGAAAATCAGGAATTTAATCATGAATTGGAAGATAAAAACCATATGGCGGCATCGACACAACTGAATGACCGGATTACGGTGAAAATACGTAATTATGGATTTCAGGCCGGGACATATCGTTTGTGTCTGAAAGTGACGGATAGCGGGGGTGCAATGGCTTCCAAAGACTTTACGGTGGTTCTGGAGCCGAACGAGAGTCCCCGTTTGCAATCTCCTTTTGAAAATGTATGGTTCGGTTCCTTGCAGGAAGTGCGCACGGTGTCGCTGGCCGCTCATTTTACTGATGAAGGTCCCGGAGGCTTGAGTTATGCTTATGAATATGATCCGGCTTATTTGACTTTAACTTCCGGGCAGGGAGAATTTAGACTGAAACCCTTGAAATTCGGTCTTTCCCAAGTGAAAATCACTGCGACGGATGCTGAAGGACTTGTCGGGAAAACTGACTTTTTGGTGATGACCCATGACTATCGGCAGGAGGTAACTTTTTATCCCAATCCGGTTACGGATAAACTGAATGTCCGGATGGGACGGGAAGTGGAAGGAACAATTGACCTGACTTTTTCGACGCTGGACGGACAACTGGTCAAAAAGGTGAATGCTCCGATCGGACCTTTTGCCCCGGCGGAGATAAACCTTTCCGATTTGAAAAAAGGAACGTATGTCGTACAATTGGAATATTTGCAGGAAACTTATACCCGAACTCTAATAAAACAATGAAATAATGAATCGTATTTTTTATATATTGGTGATATGTTGTCAGGCATTCGGATTATCCGCACAGTCGGTGGCTGATGCCGGTTTGTTTACGTATTCAGCGGCCGGGACGGTTACAGCTTCTTTGGGAGGCAACGGGGTTGCCTGGGGACCGGATGCTTTTGCTGTGTTCAGGAATTCGGCACAGGGGGCCCTGGCTGATGCGAAGGTTATTGCCGGTTATGCGGTTTCTTCCTGGATGCCGGGATGGGATTTGGCGGATCGGCATTGGATACATGATGCCGGAGGGCTGTTTACATTCGGAGGAAGACAGGCTGTACTTACCGGAGTGCGTTATCTGAATCTGCCTATTGTCGAATTGACTGATGAAGAAGGAAATCTTCAGAGCCGTTTTACTCCTTACGCCTTGGAAGTGGATGCCGGATATGCTTATGCTTGGAGAGGAAAGCTGGCGGCCGGGCTGACGTGCCGCTATTCCCGCCTGGACCAAAAGACATTGTTGACAACATATATAGCTTGTGATCTCTCTTTGTTTTATCGCGATTCGCTTGCCGGACATCCTTACTTCTGGCAGGCGGGAATGCAGCTGTCGAATATCGGTGAGGCTTATCTGCCTTTAAAAATCGAGTATGCCGTGAGTGCCGGTTGGGAACAGGGGGCACATCGGGTGATGTGTACCGGAGGAATAGCCCATCAGGAATTGGCTTATGGATTTTGTACTTTGGGAAGTGCAGGAGTAGAGTATTCTTTCCGGAAGAAGATATTTTTACGGGGCGGATACCGGAGTGGCAGACCTGCGAAAGGTATATTTGCCTGTACGGCTTTGGGAGGTGGGATGAAATGGCACGGAATCGGCCTTGATGCAACCTGGAGACTGGCATCTTCCGACAGTCCCCAGAGAAATGCATGGCATCTGGCCCTTACTTTTGCGATTTGAAAATCAGGAAAAGAATATGAACCCGATAGGAATGAGCAAACCGAGTGCGAATTCGATCCCTCCGCGTCCCCAGAAACCTTTGGGGCCTTTGATCATAATCAAACCGGTGAAGGTAATTATCAGTAGAGACAAAATGAAAATATCTGAAAATACAGTCCACCAACGAGACGGATTATAATGAAGGCGATTAAACCAGCTGATAACCGGCCGTTTTTTGATTGACTCGTAGATCCCTTCTCCGCTTTCAGTATGGATTACCAGGGAACTTCCTCCTTTTATGAAGATTTTGATGCATCCCGGTTCAGGGGAATAATGTTTCAGGTAACGGTTCTCTTCTCCGATTGTTTTTAACAGTCTTTCGGCAAATTCCCGGTTTATTTCCTGGGGATTCGCCGGGATTGGCTCGGTAAACCGAATTTGTTTTTGCCGGATGAGATAATCGGAATTGAAATCCTTTTTGTGGTTGAGCATAAAACCAGAGATGGCATAAATCATCAGTATGCCGGCAAAAAAAAAGGAGAGGTCACGATGAAGTAACCTGCTCCATTTACGGATGATATCAGAATATGATTTTTGTGACATAATTTATTCGACAATTTCGTATGTATCTCCTTCAATGTAATAGAAAGACAGGTAATTTTTGCCTTCTTTGGCTTGACGGTCGGCGATCCTTTGCCGGAAATTGGTGATCCGTTCTTCGATGCTGTTGGCAGGCGCTTCTCCCCTTGCTTTTTGTTCGGATGCACATCCTTGCTCTGTCGTACCGTGTTTCTCCGCAGTCTGGGCTTTCACCTGGGCTTCCCATTCGGTCAGATAGGCTTCATCGATTCGCTGTTCGACTAATTTTCCTGTTATCCGGACCAGATTGTTTACGGTTTCGGGTTTGAAACTGCCGATTTTCGTGCCGGCCTCTACACGGATGGTTTTGGTGTCGTCGCTACCCATCAGGAAGATTTTGCCGCCTCCGTGAGCACAGATGTGCGTACAGAGCGCTTCTGTCGTGAAAGTTTTTCCGGTCAGACTGTCGGCCCGGGCCAATATGTCGTCCACTTCCAGAATCTGGGATTGTGACATTTGGGATTGTGATGTGGCCGATTGAGTCGTTTTGGATTTGCAGGATGTCAACAGACAAGCTGTAATAGTTGTCAGCATGATAAATAACAAAATATGTTTCATTGTTCCGATTTTTAAATTTCGGTCAAAAATAGAGCTTATTTTCACTTTTTTAAATACCAATATATAGGTATTTAGAAGGTTGAGAGTGGGGATATTCGGTTTTAGATATACTCCGGGCGAAATATTTTTGACATTCATTTTTTACTTCCGGCTTTTTCATATATCTTTGCAATCCCTATCGAGTATGGGGAGAGTATTAATTTTTTAATTAGAAACAATGTCTACAAAAATCAGATTAGCGAGACACGGACGTAAAGGTCGTCCATTCTATCATGTAGTGATAGCAGATAGTAGAGCACCACGCGATGGTCGTTACATTGAGAAAATCGGAACTTATAATCCGAATACTAATCCGGCTACTATCGATCTCAAGTTCGACAGAGCTTTGTATTGGTTGATGACTGGTGCACAGCCTACCGATACTGCTTCAAGAATCTTGTCCTATAAAGGTGTATTGTTGAAAAAACATCTGTTGGAAGGCGTAAAAAAAGGTGCTTTTGATGAAGCTGCTGCTGAAGCTAAATTTGAAGCCTGGATGAAAGAAAAAGAAGCTAAAATACAGGCTAAAATTCAGAAATTGGCTCAGGCCGGTGATGCAGCTGCTAAAGCTGCTTTGGAAGCCGAAGCTAAAGTTCGTGCTGCGAAAGAAGAAATAATTGCTAAGAAAAAAGCTGAATTAGCTGCTGCCGGAAAATCAATCAGTGAAATCGAAGATATTGAACCAGAACCATCTCTTGGTAACGGTGGTTTGGGACGCTTGGCTGCATGTTTCATAGATTCTATGTCAACACTTGGCATTAACGGTGAAGGTGTCGGTCTTAAATACCACTGTGGTCTTTTCAAACAAGTCTTCAAAG
>ENA-ORSR01001886-ORSR01001886.1-human-gut-metagenome-genome-assembly--contig:-NODE-1886-length-13164-cov-8.788924_pt1 | contig 13164 bp, 11 predicted proteins | sample MGYA00241901_ERZ509166 | MGnify/ENA primary metagenome ERZ509166 (study PRJEB26280, sample SAMEA2338860) | human gut metagenome | biome: human gut; feature: human-associated habitat; material: faeces... | reverse complement strand
GATGTACAGCGGCATGGCGCAGAACATGAACATAAATTCCAGCGGCTCGGTCACACCGGTCAGGAACACAGCCAGCGCGGTGGAGATGAACATGGACTTATACTTTGCGCGCTTGTCGGCATCCACACGGCGGAACATGGCCAGCGCGATGCCCAGCAGCAGACCAGTTGCACCGATCATCTGGCCCACCTTGAAGCGGGCGGGGGTAACGGTAGCCAGCAGGTTGTTGTAAGCGGCCATGTCACCGGCTTTCTTGAAGTTGATGAGGTCGTTGGCCCATGCCAGCCACAGCGGGTCCTGACCAAACACCTGGCTGCCCGCATTGACACCGGTGGCAATGGTATAGGTACCGCCGAAGGAAGTGTAGTTCATGGGGATGGTCAGCATGTGGTGCAGGCCAAAGGGCAGCAGCAGACGCTCCAGCGTGCCATAGATGAACGGAGCCAGAACGGGAGAAGTCTCGGAAGAGTTTGCGATCCAGATGCCGAAGTTGTTGATGCCGGTCTGGACCACAGGCCAGAACAGTGCCAGCACCATGGAAATGACCACAGAATAGGCAATGACCACCATAGGCACAAAGCGCTTGCCGTTGAAGAAGGCCAGTGCATCCGGCAGCTTGCGGAAGTTATAGTATTTATTGTAAGCCACGCCGCCCACAAAACCGGCAATGATGCCCACGAACACGCCCATGTTCAGGGCCGGGGCACCCAGCACGGAGGTGAAGTAGCCGTTGACGGCGATCTCTCGCCCGAACAGAGTGTGGGTCACGGCGTTGGGGTCCTCCAGCATGGCGCTGGTGACACCGAAGATGTTGCCGGTGATGACATTGATGAGAGCAAATGCCAGCACTGCCGCAAAGGCACCGCCGGCACGCTCCTTTGCCCAGCTGCCGCCGATGGCCACGGCAAACAGGATGTGCAGATTGTTGATGACCGCCCAGCCAATGTTCTCCATCGTGGTGCCAATGGTCATAACTGCCGCAATGTCACTGCCGCCCATCTGCACCAGCTTGCCCAGACTGATCATCAGACCGGCAGCAGGCATGACGGCGATGACGGTCATCAGCACCTTGCCCAGCTTCTGTAAGAAGTCAAAGTTGATAAGCCCCTTTTTCCCCGGAGCTGCTTGTGTTGTTGCCATAATGTTCCTCCTTATTCCCTTTTGCATCATTTTACGCAATCGTTGCACTAACGTTGCGTAACTTTACGCAACAAGAATAATCCAACTCTGCAATTTTTACAAGAGTTTTCTGGGTCAAAAATATATTTTCTGCTTTTTGCACAACAGTCTGCAAGTTTCTTTGTTGAAAACATCGAAGGTGCGCAAGGGGCATGGTTGCATGATCTGCGCAAACTCGTGCGCAAATCATTGACATTGCGTGCAAACAGCTTTACAATAGACCTATTACATCAGGGAGGAACAGACTATGGCAGTTACCATCAAGGATGTGGCAGCGGCGGCGGGGGTATCGCCCTCCACCGTGTCCCGCACCTGCAAGGACAGCCCTTCCATCAGCCGGGAAACCAAGGAGCGGGTACGCCGCATTATGGCACAGCTGGGCTATGAGCCGAACTTTGAGGCCGAACCGGTGGAGGCATTTTCCAAGACCATCGGCATCATTCTGCCTTCCTCCCAGCGGGATGTCTACGAGAACGCCTTCCATCTGGAGATCATCCGCGGCATCGGGCAGTTCTGCAACCAGCGGCGGTATGTGAACACGGTCATCACCGGGCAGGACGATGCCGAAGTGCTGGATGCCATCCAGAGCATGGTGGCCAACGCGCAGGCAGATGGCTTCATCCTGCTCTACTCCAAAAAGGACTGCCCGGTGGCAGCCTACCTGCGCAGCGAAGGGCTGCTCCATGTCATTGTGGGCAAGGCGGCGCAGTCCGCAAACCAGACCATCTATATCGACAATGACAACGCCCTTGCCGGTGAGGAAGCCACCGATTACCTCTATGAAATGGGCCACCGCCGCATTGCCTATTTTGGTGTCAGCAACGCCATGCTGTTTTCGGCAGAGCGCAGGCGCGGCTACCAGATGTCCCTGCTGAAGCATGGCATCACTCCCCGGGAGGAGGACTGTGTGGAGGTCAACACCCTGAACGACGCTTACGAAGAGCCGCTGAAAAACCTGCTCACTACCCCGGACCACCCCACCGCCATGCTGGTCAGCGATGACATTCTGGCCGTGGTACTGGAACAGTTCTGCGGCAAACTGGGGCTGCGCGTCCCGAAGGATCTTTCCATCGTTTCCTTCAATAATTCGCTGTTCTCCCGCATCACCAGCCCCCAGCTGACCACCGTGGACGTGAACCCCTATCAGCTGGGCATGGAGGCCGCCAGCCAGACCATCAACCACATCGAGAACCCGAATCTGCTGGCAACAAAGATCCTTGTGCCGCACAAGCTCATCCCCCGGGAGAGCTGCTGCCCGCCGCCGGAAATCTGACACAAAAACAAAAAAATCATCTGCAACGCTTTCTCTTGAATGCTTTAAGCTCTGAGAGATTGAATTGCAGATGATTTTATTTTTTCCGGTACTCCCGCGGGGTCATGCCAAAATGCGCCTTGAATGCCCGGTTAAAATAGGAGAGGTTTTCAAACCCGCACCGGGTAGCGATCGTCAGCACCGTCTCGTCCGTAGCATGCAGCGCTTCGGCGGCGGCATTCAGCCGGTATTCGTTCAGAAAGGCAACAAAGCTCTGCCCGGTCATCTGCCGGAACCAGCGCATGAAGTGGCTGGAACTGAAGGAGCAGACCCCGGCGGCATCGGCGACCCGAAGACCCTCGGCATAATGGACAGAGATCCATTGCAGAACGGCTTTCAGCCGCTGGGTATCGGCAGTTTCCGCGGGGAGCTGCTGTTTCCCCTGCGCAATGAGCAGGGAGAGGAAGCGCAGCAGTGCTCCTTTGACCAGCAGCTCATAGCCGGGAAGCTTGGCACGGTTGGCTTCCTCCACCTCCCGCAGGCAGGCGGCGGCCTGGAGATAACACAGGTCGTTGGGGGTCAGCCGCGCAGGCAGCTGCAGCCGCCCGCTTTGGAGCGGAAGCAGGTATTTTTCGGCACAAAGGTCCTCCGCACCGCCCAGAAGCTCCAGCTCAAAGATGATGTTCTCATATTCCATGCGCTGCCCCTCTGCCTGCCGCAGGGCGTGGAGGGTGCCGGGCGTAAAAATGAAGATATCCCCCTGATAGGCCGGGCAGGACGCAGTGCCCACCTGCACCAGCCCCGCGCCCCGCTTGACAAAGACCAGCTCCATGCTCTCCTGCCAGTGCAGTGCCACCTGTGGAAAGTCTCCCGGAATGGTGCAGGGATACAGATTGAAGGGAAACCGCACGGCACCGTGCTGCTTGGTTTCCTGCAAAGAAGCCTGATTTTGCATCGTCTCACCTCCAGATGATAGGATTGTACCACAATTTGCGTCTTTAAGGCAAGATTTTGATTGTTTTATCTGGTATATCTTGCATTATAGATGTCAAACCTGTTTTCCGTAAGGTGTACCTGAAAACAAAGAAACAAACTGAATTTTCGCCTTTTCAGATACACCCTAACAAAGGAGGATCCATTATGAGCTTTACCGAAACATTACAGAGCCTCACCGGAAAGCTGCTGGCGGACTGCACCGATCAGGAGCTGTATCTGGCACTGCTGGAGCTGGTGCGGCAGAAGAGTGCCGACCGCGTGCAGCCCGTTACCGGCCGCAAGCTGTACTATATCAGCGCTGAATTTCTCATTGGCAAGCTGCTGTCCAACAACCTCATCAATCTGGGGCTGTACGACGAAGCCCGGGATGCGCTGGCTGCTGCCGGAAAGAGCCTTTCCGATATTGAAGAGGTGGAGCCGGAGCCCTCTCTCGGCAACGGTGGTCTGGGCCGTCTGGCTGCCTGCTTCCTGGATTCGCTGGCAACGCTGAACCTGCCCGGCGACGGCGTAGGCCTGCGGTACCACTTTGGCCTGTTCCACCAGTCCTTTGAGGATGGTGTGCAGAACGAAAATCCCGACCCCTGGCTCACCGCCCACAGCTGGGCCGAAAAGACCGATGTGACCTACCCGGTGGAGCTGGCGGGCAAGGAATACACTGCCCGGCTGTACAAGCTGGCTGTCACCGGTTACGAGGGACGCACCAACACCCTGAACCTGTTCGATCTGGATACCATCGACGAGAGCATCGTCCATGACGGCATTGCCTTTGACAAGACCGCCATCGACAAGAACCTGACCCTGTTCCTCTACCCGGACGACTCCGATGAGGCAGGCCGCCGTCTGCGGGTGTATCAGCAGTACCTCATGGTTTCTGCCGGTGCCCAGCTCATTCTGGCAGAGTGCGCCGCCCGGGGCTGCAATTACCACGATCTGGCTGACTACGCCGCCATCCAGATCAACGACACCCACCCCAGCATGGTCATCCCGGAGCTGATCCGGCTGCTGGGGCAGCGGGGCATTGAGTTTGAGGAAGCTGTGGAGATCGTTACCAGGACCTGCGCCTACACCAACCACACCATTCTGGCCGAGGCACTGGAAAAGTGGCCCCGCGCCTATCTGGATGCCGTGGTGCCCCAGCTGATGCCCATCATTGAAAAGCTGGACGCACTGGCCCGCACCCGCACCGAGGACGAGAGCCTTGCCATCATCGACAAGGACGACCGGGTGCACATGGCCCACATGGACATCCACTTCACCCATTCCACCAACGGCGTGGCAGCGCTCCACACCGAGATCCTGAAAAATTCCGAGCTGCACGGCTTCTATGAGCTGTACCCGGAAAAGTTCAACAACAAGACCAACGGCATCACCTTCCGCCGCTGGCTGCTGGAATGTGACCCGCGCCTGACCGCCACGCTGGAAAAGCACATCGGCTCCGGCTTCCGCAAGGACGCTGCCGAGCTGGAGAAGCTGCTGGCCTTTGCCGACGACGAAGCCGTGCTGGGCGAGCTGACCGCCGTGAAAAAGACCAACAAGGCAGCGCTGGCAGACTGGCTGCTGCGCACCCAGAAGGTGAGCGTGAACCCCGATGCCATGTTCGATATCCAGTCCAAGCGGCTGCACGAGTATAAGCGCCAGCAGCTGAACCTGCTGTATCTCATCCATCAGTATTACGAAATCAAGGCAGGGCACCTGCCTGCCGTGCCGCTGGTGAGCATCTTTGGTGCCAAGGCAGCTCCTGCCTATACCATTGCCAAGGACATCATCCACGCCCTGCTGACCCTCTCCAAGGTCATTGCCGCAGACCCGGAGGTGTCCAAGTGGCTGCAGGTGGTATTTGTGGAAAATTACAACGTCACCGCTGCCGAAAAGCTCATCCCTGCCTGTGACCTGTCTGAGCAGATCAGCCTTGCCTCCAAGGAGGCCTCCGGCACCGGCAACATGAAGTTCATGCTGAACGGTGCGCTGACGCTGGGCACCATGGATGGTGCCAATGTGGAGATCAGCCAGCAGGTGGGCGAAGAGAACATCTATATCTTCGGCCAGACCTCCGATCAGGTCATCCACCGCTACGCCGTGGGCGACTACGACCCGGCTCAGTGGGTGGAGGGCGATGCCAACATCCGCCGGGCCATCAGCTTCCTCACCGGCCCGGAGATGCTGGCTGCCGGCCGCGCTGAAAACCTGACCCGCCTGCACGATGAGCTGATCCGCAAGGACTGGTTCCAGACCCTGCCGGACTTCAACGCCTATGTCGTCCGCAAGGGGCAGGCCCTCAGCGATTACGCCTGCGACCCCATGGGCTGGCGGCGCAAGTGCCTTGTGAACATTGCCAAAGCCGGGATGTTCTCCTCCGACCGCACCATTGCCGAGTATGACCGCGACATCTGGCATCTGGGGAAGTAATCGTTTTTACTTTGCGTCATTCCAGCATCCAGCAGTTTCTTGTAGAAGATGCACTGCTTTCTGGTTGTGTGACCTTCGTTTCTCCCCGCCGCAAAACATTCCATATTTTTGACTCCACACTCACCCTCGCATCCTTCTGCAAACACTTTTCATTCTCCGATCTGATTCATACAATGCTATGGCATCGTAGAATCGGGTCGGATTTTTTGCATGGTTGTTTACAGCACACGGACTAAGAGGGTGGGCACCTAAATATATACCCCCAATACTGGATGTCCAGTATTGGGGGTATATATCACACAACATTTGTGCAACAGCTTCCTTTTTATGGGAAGAGCTATCATTTCGGTACACCGGAGCATCTGCGGACGCTCCGGTGTACTATTTTTACAGGGAAGGCTTCTGCTCCAACAGGTCTGTCATGCTGCGCAGGCTGATGCCAAGAGTGGAAAGGTTATGCAGCATGGCGCTGGTGGCAGGAGGCAGGATGCCCAGAGCCCCCAGAAGGATGAGGGCCGAGTTGAAGCTGAGCACAAAGCGGTAATTGCTGCCCACCCGCTTTTGCAGGGCGTTGGCAATGGCTTTTAAGGTCACCAGCTCTTCCAGACTGTCGGCGCGGATGGTCACATCGGCAATCTCCCGGGCGATGGCGGCACCGGAATGGATGGCGATGCCGATATCTGCCGCCGACAAAGCGGGCGAATCGTTGATGCCGTCGCCGATCATCACAACTGTATGTCCCTCGGCTTTGGCATCGCGGACAAAGGCGGCTTTATCCTCCGGCAGTACCTCTGCAAAGCAGCGGTCTACCCCCACCTGCGCCGCAATGGCGCGGGCAGTGCGGTCACTGTCGCCGGTCATCATGACGGTCTGGGTGATGCCCAGCTTTTGGAGCTGGTGCAGCACCTGTGCCGCCTCCGGGCGCAGGGGGTCTGCGATGCAGATGACCCCTACCAGCACCCCGGAGGCTGCCAGATACAGGTGGGAATACTGGGGGTCCAGCCCATCAAACTTGGCCTGTTCCCCTACCGGGATGGTGCAGCCCTCGTCCTCGAAAATAAAGTGAGCGCTGCCGATGACCACCCGCTTGCCCCCTACCCGGCTGGCAATGCCGTGGGCCACGATGTACTCCACCTCGGAGTGCATCTCTTCGTGAGAGATCCCCTGCTCCTTGGCAGCACGGACGACGGCGTTTGCCATGGAATGGGGGAAATATTCAAGGGAAAATGACAGAGGGCAAGAGTGTCGGCTACAAAAAGTGGGCGACCAAGTTCAACCTGAAAGAGATGTCCAAGACGCTGCTATTTTTGCAGGAGCAGAAGATCAGCAGTGCCGACGAACTGCGGGAACGTGCAGCGGCGGCAACCGAACGCTATCATGCCATGGGCGATTCCATCAAGGCAGCAGAAGCAAGGCTGACGGAAATTGCCGTGCTGAAAACCCACATCATCAACTATGCCAAGACCCGTGAGGTGTACGCCACTTATCGGAAAGCCGGGTACAGCAAAGCCTTTCTGGAAGCCCATCGGGAGGAGATCACACTGCACAAGGCGGCGAAGGCTGCCTTTGACGAAGCCGGACTGCAAAAATTGCCGAAGGTCAAGGAGTTGGATGCAGAGTTTGCAGAGTTGCTGACTAAGAAGAAAGCCGCTTACCCGGACTACCGCAAGGCACGGAACGAGATGCAGGAACTGGTTCGGGCACAGAAAAATGTAGAACGATTTTTTGCAGAGGAAAAGCCAGCACAGGAGAACGAGCAGGCTCGATAAACGCAGATTGCCGGGAACTGACCGTAAGAGGTCAGCACCCGGCAATCTTTTTTCGTCGGTTTAATCTTTAGCGGAATGATTTATCTCTTTCGATTGTGTATATCGGTGTGGCCAACAGGTATCCTATGGAGTGTAAAGAACACGATAGGATGAGGTTGCACTATGAAAGAGCTTTTTGGACAGCGACTACGGGAGAAGCGGATACAGCATGGGTTGACGCTGGAACAGCTTGCGGAAAAATCCGAACTTTCTTCCAACTATATCGGCATGGTAGAGCGCGGCTTAAAGGAACCCGGTCTTGCCACCATTGTTAAACTTCTGAATGCTCTGAATATTTCCGCAGACACACTGCTGTGCGATCTGGTTCCCAGTGCATCTCATGTGACCGACGATGAAATCTGCAAGCGGCTGGAAGGTTTGACTCCCATCCAGAAAAAAGCGGCACTCGATCTGCTGGACACCTATATCGGCAATCTTCCTTATCTCACAAACGAGGAATAAAATCACAAACTTTGCAAGCGCATCGGCTGAAATTTAGCCGGTGCGCTTTTCTTTTGCATTCCTTTCGGCTATAATCATTCTTATAGAATGTATTATTTCCTAAAGAGTTGATTGTTTGGGGGGCAAGATGAGAGAACTACGGTACAGCATTTTAGCCGATATTCAGGATGCGATCGAGCAGGCAAAACAAGGCAAGCTGGCGTTATTCTGGCAGCGTACCATCCAGCGGGAATATTCCGGCAAGAAAGTCACGCCCGATGAGCAGCAGGCGTATGAGCAGTTGCAGAGTATTCTCTCCGAAGTGCTGCAATGGAGCGGTGAAGAAGATCTCCACCATAACATGGAGAACATCGGCGGCAGGGTCTGGTTCTGCCATTTCTGGATTGACCACGATTCCATGGTGCAATTGACGGAAGATCGCAACGGCAGATTTCATGTTGCCTACGTTCTGGACAGAAACACTTCCCCGGAAATGCGCCGGGAGGCTGCACTGCTGGCGCAGAGAGAGCTTGCTGATTGTATGCAGGAATGGGGCGTTTTGCTTCTGAATGCGCCTGTCCCGGAACAGATGAAGTATGCTTCTCTGGCAGAAGCCGCTTCTCACCTCATGCAAGTCCTCAACAACCCGGAGAGCATCACCGGGTAAAAAGCGTCCCAACGGGACGCGTAGCCTGCATTGGAAAATGCAGATCAAAGGGGTTTGGGGCACTCCCCAACAAGCGTTTTGCAACGCAAAAAGTGTTTTTGTATAGACGAAAACATTGCTTGCACCATCTATGCGTCCTTTCAGTCCGCAAATTAAAAGTTGAAGACCCAGCTGAAAGGATGGAAGGAACTGTATGGCGAAGGCATGAATGAGGAACCGTGGTCTGACGCTGTATATGAAGTGGATAAGGCCAGCGACAGCTGGCTGAAGCTGGAGGGACTGCGCGGCAGTGACGTTCTGGTGATCGATGACAATAAGAGCCGCTTTGTATTTGATCTGCTGCCCACTGCCGCCACCCATGTCGGCGTTTATCCAATTTCCTATACCGGCCTGAATGAGACCAACTACCCTGTTCTCTCCAATTATATTGTAGGTGTTCTGAGCAACACACTGGAAGTCGTGGCCCGGAAGATCACCATCACCCCGGATGACATTGACCGCGTTACCACATCCAGCTGGTCACCGCTGCACAGCAACTTTTCCATGGAACTGGCGGATGGCAGTTATACAGAGCTTGGCACAGACAGCAGTCTGGGGTACTCCTGTATGCATCTTATCGGAGACGATACCGTTCTCTCCATGATTCGCGTAAAGGATGCCAATGGACAAAGCCAGGAACTGTCCATGCCGGGATATAAGATTTTCGGCAACATTCCCTACGACACAGAATGTACGCCCCACAGCCCTGCCCGCTATTTGCAGGAACATCATACTGCGGCGGACTACAAGCGGTGCGATTTTTGTGAAGAATACTTTGATTTTGTGGACGGCACTGAACACGCGGATCTGGCCGGGTACGAGCTGCGCATCAACCAGAGCGAAGCAGCCGGTTCCAAATTGGCGGTGGTTGCCCGCGAAAACTTCTATGGCGAGTTGGTGGAGGATTACGAGCTGGTGTACGGCACCGGGATGATCATTGTGCATCCGTGGGCACGCGTGCAGCTGGAAGTGACGGTACCCCTGAACGTCTGTATGTATGGTTATGGCGGTGACGGCGAGGTGGTCGAACCGACCAACTACGCGATTACAAACTATTCCAACTGCAACGTGCATATCACCAATATCCGCACCAGCGGAGGCTGGGAACTGACTGACGAGCCAACCAAAGCCGGACAGATGGCGCTGCAACTGCAGTCTACGCGGCTTGCCAACGGTGACAACGATACGGCCCGGCAGGAATCGTGGATCATTTCCCATGCGGACCGGCCGGCCGGAACCAGCGTTGTACTTCCTGTGGAGGTCAAAGCCGGGATTGCCCCCAATGTGAATGATGCAGGGGAAACACTGGCCACTCACTCGGAATATACAGTCGATATTTATATCCGCGATCCGTAAATGAATCAATAATCCAAAGGGCTTCTCCAAGGTGGGGAAGCCCTGATTTTTTATAAAGGAAAATGATGCCCGAAGAAGAGGAGCCAAGCCAACAAATCGAGTAAATCAGAGAGAATTGGACCACAGCAAATACAGAAGGAGAGAATCGCACATTTCTTGATTCTAAATTATCAATATGCTATACTGAAATAACTTACATTTCAATTAATGCAGTTCAATTGTTCCACGCTTTTATGATAACATAGACGCTATCGAATTCAATGCCTGATTGACCTTCGATTGGCGCCAACCGCCATAGCTCCAAGCGAGCCGTATTGTTATTGAGAAGAACGTGTCCCTCAGCGAAAAGAATCAATGATACATACTGTTAGACAGGATTAAAGATGTCCTGCTCAAAATGAAAAAAGTGTTCAAACGGAATTTGTAATTTGTAATTAATCCTTTGAGGGAGAAAAGACAGAATGGGTGAGAAAGTATATAAACCAATTGTAAAAGATGGCGATCATCTCATTCGCTCCAAAGACAACCCAGACCGCGTGAGAGGATTGACGCGGGACGAGAATAATCGAAATCCGGATATCCCCGAATGGGAAGAATATGATGTAGATGATTTACGGAGTAATGATTACGTATCGTATCCGTATGAGGAACGGCATGTTCAATTATCTCCGGAACAAGAAGAGTTTGCACAGAAAATCGGGGAAGCCTTGGGTGCAGTCATTGTAGCCGGGGGGATTCTGCTATTTAGCGAGGTCTTATCTCCGTGGTGGAAAAATACCGCCTGGCCTTGGGTTAAAGAAAAAGGCCGTACGACGGCGAGGGCTACATCAAGGTGTACGACGAACAGGAGCCGGATGAAGAACAGCGGGAAGCGTTTTCCGACAGCTATGGCAGCGTGTATATGCAGCCGGTGATGATTTCCTATAATCAGAAATACGCGCCGAGGGTCATATCGGCGCAGGCAGGCTTCCAGGTTGTGGGGCGTGTCCTGTAGCATAAACCCGTGGTGCAGTTCATAAAAGGCTGTACCACGGGCTATTACTATAATTTGCCCCATGTTCGTGGCAGTCAGCCACAGGCGCGGGACATCTCATTGCCAAAGCTGTACAATGGAGGGAATGTCACCTGACGTATTGCTATTCTATTCGTCAGACTCGTCGGAATTGGATTCAGAGTAGTCTACTACCGGTTTCCCATTTCGTTTGTTCTCGGCATTGTTGTACAGCTTGGTATAGGATTCTTTCCAAGGAACCAGGCAATCTTGACCCCATTCAGGGGAGCCAAAAACCTTGAAATTTTCAACATTGGTAGAACACAATTTGTGTTCAAAGTCAATGTATAAGACGGCTCTGCGAACGCGGAAGAACATGCGGTGTTCGTCAACAGAGTAAATATAGTAGTTTACATCCTTGAAGTCCTTCTCAAAACCAAGGGGCACGACACAATAGATGTCTTCGTGGGAAGCATCCGTAGCATAGAAACAGACGCCTCCACCGATCTTCTCAAGGACAAAACCGTGTTCGCCGCACACATATTCATACTTTTTCTTAAAGCGACTGAACTTAATGTTTATTGTTTCGCCTACCTGCAAAGTAACTCACCTTTCTCTGTCTACCTAAATTGGCAATTTTTAGATTTCCTTACCGCTGATAAAGACTTTCCTTTCGCTATAGTCAGCGTTGGTAATAATAAAGTCAGCCAGTTTGCCGGTTTCAATGGATCCGATCTTGTCAGCGGCACCAAGAGCCTTGGCGGGATTGTAGGAGGCAGCGCGAACGGCTTCCTCTTCGGGAATACCCCAAGACAGGACATTGGTCAGGCAGGCCCACATATTGGATGCGGAGCAGGCAATGGTGCCATCAGCAACCAGCCTTGCGACACCGCCCTTGAGTTCAGCCATCTGGCCGCCCAGCTCAAACTGCGTGCCTTCCGGCTGACCGGCGCAGCGGCCGGAGTCGGAAACCAAAATCATGCGGTTCTTGAACATGGTGAAGGCAAGACGAACGGAAGCGGGATGAATATGGTAGCCGTCGCAGATGATCTCAGCCTGGACATTTTCGTTCTCCACGGCGGCAGGAATCACGCCGGGATTCCGATGATGGATACCGGGCATGGCGTTATACAGATGGGTCAGATGGGTGACACCGGCATCTATGGCAGCCTTGGCGTGGTCGTAGTCAGAATCGGTGTGGGCGATGGATACTGTGCAAAGTTCCCTGGCCTTTGCAACAAACTCTGCGGCACCGGGAAGTTCGGGGGCGATATCCACGATGCGAACCAGACCATCGCAATCATGATACAGTTTCTTGAAGCCTGCAAAATCAGGCTCCTTCAGATAGTCGGGGTTCTGAGCACCGCGCTTCTTGTAGGAGAAGTAGGGCCCCTCCATCTGAATGCCCATCAACCGGGAATACCCTTCAGGAGCTTCCACATGCAGTCTCTTTGCAGTGTCAAAAGCTTTGGAGAGAACATTATAGGGCAGAGTCATGGAAGCAGGAGCAAAGGAGGTAACACCGCATTTGGCGTAGTATTTTGCCATCTTCTTCAGCCCCTCATAATCGCCGTCAGAGAAGTCTGCGCCGGAGTTGCCATGGCTGTGGACTTCGACCAGACCGGGAATAACGGTGGCACCATGCAAATCAATGGCATCTGCGGGGACGTTTTCAGGTAGAATCTCACCGAAATAACCATCCTTGACCTCAAATGAACCGTTGTGGAATTGAAAATCGCTGGTAAAGATTCGTGCGTTCTTATAAAACATAATGCTACCTCCCAAATAAAATTTGTTTTACAGATAATATTTCTGATACGTCCTAGATACGCTGGTATTCTATCTTTCTCTAGGGAACTGATTATAGATCGGCTCCCCTCTCATTTTCTTTCTATCAGTAACTTGCAATATCTGCTTTTACTAACTGAGAAGCTGTACCAATAATCAAAAATGTGGTATAATGTGGCTATGATTATCAAAAACGAAAGAAAGCATTACGCCAGCGATTTGACGGACAGCCAGTGGGCTA
>ENA-ORSR01001885-ORSR01001885.1-human-gut-metagenome-genome-assembly--contig:-NODE-1885-length-13170-cov-4.652383_pt1 | contig 13170 bp, 8 predicted proteins | sample MGYA00241901_ERZ509166 | MGnify/ENA primary metagenome ERZ509166 (study PRJEB26280, sample SAMEA2338860) | human gut metagenome | biome: human gut; feature: human-associated habitat; material: faeces... | reverse complement strand
TTTGTTTTTCCGAACAGGAGAAAAACCGATAAAATCAACGAAAGTCTTAACGGACCGGTCTGACGGTATAAAATCCGGAATCGGAATAGAAAGAAAAAACATACCTATATTTCAGGTAAACCGGATTTACTCGGCATCCACAGCTTCTACCTGTCCGATCGCCCTGATTCTTTTCAACAAAGAGGGATGCGAATAGTATACCCATTCGTACAGTGGATGGGGGGTGAGATTGCTTAAAGACTTCACAGAGATCTTCTTCAAGCCGGAAATGAGCGATTCACCATCGTAATACCGGGCAGCAAAAGCATCTGCCTGATATTCATTTTTCCGCGACCAGGCATTCATCACCAATCCCAATATCATACTCAACGGCGAATAGAGGATTGTAAAAGCGATCAATCCCAATTGGAAACAGGCCCGGTCACCTCCCAGAGCCATTGACAAAGCCGGCTGGTTGACAAAAAGCGAAAACAACCAAAGGATCACGCCGGTCTGAATCACAGATGCCAGCATAAATTGAACGGTATGCCGTTTTTTATTGTGTCCGACTTCATGGGCCAGGACAGCAACAATTTCTTCCTCGGTCAAATCCTTTATCAGGGTATCATACAAGACAATCCGTTTGCGGGGACCGAAACCGGTAAAATAAGCATTTGCCTTCGTAGAACGCTTCGATCCGTCGATTACAAAAATATTGTCCAGTTTAAAGCCCACTTTCTCTGCAAAAGCATTGATTTTATCCCGTAAAGCCCCGGCCTCCAAAGGAGTCTGCTTATTGAACAAAGGCACAATCAACTGGGAATAAAACATAGCCATAAAAACCGAGAATACAGAAACTATTCCCCAGGCATACAACCAAAAGAAAGAACCAGCCCATTCATAAAACCAGACGACAGCCGACAGCAACAGTCCGCCGATCACCCCGGAAACCAACATTCCTTTGAGTAAATCCAATCCATAGGTCTTCATTGTCGTTTTGTTGAAACCATATTTTTCTTCAATATGAAAAGTAGCATACCAATCGAAAGGCAAACCGAGTAGCCCGGAAACCAGCGACAAGCCCAACATAAAAAGTAAGGTCTGTAAAACCGCCTGATCTGTCCAGGTCACCACCCAGGCATTCCACCAACCGAAACCTCCTGTACACAAAAACACCATCATCACGATAAAAGAAAAAGTGGAACTGATCAGATCGAAACGATTCGTTTCGCGCTTATAATTCTGAAAACGTGCATATTCTTTTTCATCGTAAATTCCCTTAAGATTTTCAGGTAATACAGGCGCCATAGCCCGCATATTCACCCATTCCAAAATCCGTTCTACAATAAAATCAGCAACTAAAAAAACAACGATAATAATAAAAACAACCTCAGTATTCATATTCAAAATAAAAAAGTATAAACGGATAAAACTATTCTGCCGTTAATTTTTACAAAAATAGTAAAATCCATATATTCCTCCGTGATTTATTCAGATCATTTCTAATTACAGAAATTTTTCTTTAAAACTCTCGGGATTTTCATTTATTAATTTTAATTTCGTTGCGCAAATAATGAATTCATAAATCAATCCAGATAAGTATGGCAGAATTTAAGTATCAGGAACCGTTTCCTATTGAAAATGATACCACAGTGTATCGCCTTTTGACAAAAGATTATGTAAAAACGATCGAATGTGAAGGACGTAAGATTTTAAAAATAGAGCGTGAAGGGTTAGAGTTATTGGCTCGCGAAGCTTATGCAGACGTCTCTTTTTACCTGCGCGCCGCTCATTTGCAAAAATTAGCCGACATCCTGAAAGATCCGGAGGCCAGTGACAACGATAAATTCGTTGCCCACACCATGTTGATGAACCAAGTGGTTTCGGCAGAAGGGGAACTACCGACCTGTCAGGATACCGGTACGGCCATTTGTATCGGTAAAAAGGGAGAAAACGTATGGACCGGGATCAATGATGCCGAAGCGATCAGCAAAGGGGTATTCGAAACTTACCGGGACCGCAATCTGCGTTATTCCCAGGTAGTGCCTTTTACCATGACAGAAGAAAAAAACACCGGGACCAATCTGCCGGCACAGATCGACCTTTATGCCACACAGGGCAATAAATACGAATTTTTGTTCATCACCAAGGGAGGGGGCTCTGCCAATAAGACTTTCCTTTACCAGCAGACAAAAGCTTTATTGAACGAAGAAACCCTGACTAAATTTATCCAGCAAAAAGTATTGGATCTGGGTACTTCGGCCTGTCCTCCCTACCATTTAGCGGTAGTCATCGGCGGCACTTCGGCCGAAGCTTGTCTGACCACAGTCAAGAAAGCCTCGGCAGGCTACTACGATCATCTCCCCACTTCGGGTAATGAAGGTGGCCGTGCTTTCCGGGATCTGGAATGGGAAGAAAAGATCTTGAAGATTTGCCGGGACAAAGGTATCGGAGCCCAGTTCGGAGGTAAATATTGGGTACACGATGTACGTGTGATCCGTCTTCCGCGTCATGCAGCTTCTTGTCCTGTCGGCATCGGAGTCAGCTGTAGTGCCGACCGGAATATCAAAGGTAAAATCACGGAAGAAGGGATTTTCCTCGAACAACTCGAGAAGAATCCGGCACGTTTTCTGCCGGCAGAAAGTCCTGCTTTAACTCCGGCGGTCAATATCGACCTCGATCAACCGATGGAAAACGTATTGAAAGAACTGAGCAAATATCCGGTGAAAACCCGTTTGAACCTATCAGGGACCCTGATCGTTGCCCGGGACATCGCCCATGCCCGGATCAAACAAATGATCGACGAAGGCAAACCGATGCCCGAATATTTCAAAAAACATCCGGTCTATTATGCCGGTCCTGCCAAAACTCCGCAGGGAATGGCTTGCGGTTCGATGGGCCCGACAACTGCCGGACGTATGGACCCGTACGTAGACCTCTTCCAGAGTCATGGCGGAAGCATGATTATGCTTGCCAAAGGTAACCGCAGCCAGCAGGTTACGGATGCCTGCAAGAAGTACGGCGGTTTCTATCTCGGCTCTATCGGCGGTCCTGCTGCTATCTTGGCGCAAAACAATATTAAGAGCATCGAATGTGTGGAATATCCCGAACTCGGTATGGAAGCTATCTGGAAGATTGAAGTGGAAGATTTCCCGGCATTTATCCTGGTGGATGACAAGGGTAATGACTTCTTCAAACAGTTGAAACCGTGGAATTGCAGTAAATAACGGATAATCCCGAATATGATAATAAAAGCCGCTCTGGAAACTCTCCTTGAGCGGCTTTTTGTATGATGACCGGTGGAATGTAAGGCTGCTAATGGAAGTTTCTTTTTGATGTCGCCGTTACTCTTTTATCTGTTTTTTCCACTGTTCGTACTTTTTCAGCACTTTCAATCCGGCATTGTTATACCAGCTATAGCCGTTGCGGCGCTCATACCCTATCTCGGAAATATCGTACTTCTTCACTCCATCGCGGTCGCAGAAGAAAGGGCGGTTGTCTTCAAGGGTATAGAAACGTGCCCAAAATACGGGGCAAGGATAGTCATCCTGCGGGCAAGGAACCATCCGGTAGTCTTTCTTGCCTTCACTGTTGGTAAAGTCCTTACGCATGATGCCCGTAATCTTGTTTGCCTTGAACCAACTGACGGCTGCTTCTACAGAAGCGATAATCCGGGGTGAGGGGTCGGGGATGGACATCAGTAGCAGGACGATATTGTCCGATTCGGCGCTGCTGAGCGAGGGAAGTTCGTAGGCGCGTGCTTTGGCAGGGGCAAGGGTGTGTTCATCGTGCTGGGCGCACCACACAGTCAGTTTGCCGTTTTGTTTTACCTGAGTGTTAAGAATGCACTCCACACCTTTGTCGAATGCGGTACGGGCGCGTTGGCAAAGGGTATCCGGTACATAGGTGTACGGGGCTTTCTTGCTGTACACATCACGCAACAGGTTCATGACGTTCACCATTGCATTGTCGTTGTAGGTGATATGGGTATAATAACCTTTGGGGCGCGGCCAGAACTGAGGCCAGCCGCCGTTGGGGTATTGCGCTTTCAGTAGGTAGCGTATGCCTTCTAAGGCAGCGTCTTTGTATTTCTCTATGCCGGTGGCAAGGTAGATGCGGGAAAGGTAGCGTATCTCTGTGCTTGTGGCATTGTTGTCGATGGTGCTTTGGTTGACGTTATCTTTGTCGGCAAGGGCTTTCTGGTACTCATCGGCTGTCAGTTCGGCGGGCATATAGATGTTTTTGGGCCAGCCACCGGTTGTTTGCTGGTAGAGCAGTACGTTGTCGGCAATACGGACAGCTTCGGGAGTCGTGAAGAAGGCATCGTCCAATTTAGGGGCCAGTTTTACCCAATCCTTATAAGGATGTTTCTCTTTGTAGTCGGTTATTTTCTGTGCATTGGCGCCTGTAAACAAGGCAAGCAATGCACAGAAAAAGATTGTTCGTTTCATATTGGTATTGTTTTTGGTTTCTCTTTACGAACAAAAGTAGGGAAAAGTTTGAAGAGAAGATGGCAATATTTGTTTTTAAGGGAGTAAAAATTGTGATTTATACGGTATGTCTATTCCAAATACTGTTCTACTCTTCCGCTGATTTGCAGCAGGGATATTTCGCACAATTTGGTGTCGTACTCTGCCGATAGGATACGCTCCTCGGCATCCAGCAGGCTCTTTTGCGCTTCGCGCATCTCGATACCGGAGAGGTTGCCGAGCATATAGCGTTCCATGGCAATCTCATGGTTCTCTTTGGCTGCAACGAGGTTCTGTCGTTCCAGCTTCAGCATCTGGAGATTGTTCTGGTAGGCTTGCCATAGGTTGCTCAAGTCGGCGCGCAGGGCTTGTTCCAGTTGTTCGCGTTCCAAACGGGCGTTTTGTACGGCAATGCGTGCATTGCGGAGTTCGCGGCGGCGGTTGCCGTCAAAGAGATTGAAACCTACAGTGACGCCGAAGTTCAGCCCGAGGTTGCTGCGGCGGCTGTTGGCGGAAATATCATATTTGTTAAGGGTATAGCCGTAGCCGCCATTCATCTTTATGTACGGGTAGTCGCGGGAACTGGCTTTTTTATAGTCCAGCCGTGCCAGCGTATTGTTCTGTTCGGCTTTCAGTAAGGCGGCGTTGGCTTGCAAGGTGGCATTCCAGAGCTCATCGAAATTCAGTTTGGCGCTGACGTTGATGAGGCTGTCTTCAACGATGAAAGGGCGGTCTACATCTTCACTTGCCATCAGCTCGTTCAGTTGGATACGCGAGGTATGCAGTAATTCCTGTTGTTTCATGTATTGCGCGCTGTCGGCATTGAAGTCTACTTTGGCCTGCTGGTAGTCCAGGCGGGAGAAGTTACCGATGTGATACCGTTCCTCTACGATGCGCAGGCGCTCTTTGGAGAGCGATACAGCGTAGCGGAAGTTTTTCAGACGGATGGTGTGCTGCACGTAGTTGTAGTACTCGGCGGCGATGTTGGCAATGAGGTCTTCTATGGCGATACGGGTGTTGGTTTCGCCCTGGCGTTCCAGCTCTTTCAGCTTTTGGTAGTTGGCGGTGATGTTGAAGCCATCGAAGATTGTCCAGCTCAGGTTGATGCCGGCATCGACGGTCTGGTCGAACACGCCGTTTTCTTTGGTGGTTTCACCGGTGGCGCGCAGTTTGGTTTCGGTATTGTCCAAAGTACCTTTATAGCCGGCAGACAAGTCGAGCGTGGGCAGGTAGCCGGCATTGGCAAGGGTGGCGTTGTTCTTGCTTACTTGCTGTTCGTTACGGGTGATACGCAGGGAATAGTTGTTCAGCAGTCCCTGTTCCAGACAGGATTTCAGGGTATAGACAGGTGCTGGCTGTGCCTGGACGGCAAGCGCGGTGCACAGAATGATCAGGAAAGATAAAAGCGTACGTTTCATTCGTTCTTCAGTTTACTTCGGTTGGTAGATACATAACTATAAATAGCGGGGACGATGTACATCGTAAGCAATGTAGACACAAGCATACCGCCTACTACGGCCGTACCCATGGCGATGCGTTGGTTACACCCTTCGCCCGTGGCGAATGCCAGCGGTATCAGTCCCAGTACGGTAGAAGCGCTCGTCATCAGGATAGGGCGCAGACGTTGCAGGGCGGCATCCTTGATGGCTTGCATCTTGTCCTCGCCGGTTTCCTGCTTCTGGTTGGCGAACTCTACAATCAGGATACCGTTCTTTGCCACCAGCCCAATCAGCATGATGATACCGATTTGGCTGAATATATTCATCGTGATGCCGCCGAAATACATGAATACCAGTGCGCCCGCAATGGCAAGGGGCACGGTCAGCATGATAATCAGCGGGTCCTTGAAACTTTCGAATTGGGCGGCAAGAATCAGGTAGATAAGCAGGATGGCCAGGATGAAAGCGAACATCAGGCTGGAAGAACTTTCGCGGTACTCTTTTGAGTCACCGGTGAGGGCGGTGCGGAAAGTATCGTCCAATGTTTCTTTGGCAATCTTGTCCATTTCGTCCAGACCTTGCCCGATGGTCTTGCCGTCGGCAAGTCCGGCGGAAATAGTAGCGGACACGAAACGGTTATAGCGATACAACTTGGGCGGGGCAATGCCGTTTGTCAGCTCTATCAGGTTGTCGAGCTGTACCATGTCTCCCTTGTCGCTACGGATGTAGATACCTTTCAGGTCGGCAGGCTTGTTGCGTTGCTGACGGTTGATTTCTCCCAATATCTCGTATTGCTTTCCATTCATATAGAAGTAGCCCATACGCTGGCCGCTCAGACCATATTGCAGTGTCTGGGCGATGTTGCGGGTGCTGACACCCATGATGCTTGCCTTGTCGCGGTTGATGTTGATGCGGGCTTCCGGCTTGCTGAACTTCAGGTCTACGTCCGCCATCTGGAATACCGGATTCTCATATACCTTTGCCATGAACTTGGGTAGCACTTCCTGCAATTTCTCAATGTTGGTGGCTTGCAACACATACTGTACGGGCATACCGCCGCGCCGTCCGCCGAAGGATGAGGACTGTTGTACAAAAGAGCGTGCCATGGTCTTTTTCTGTACAGCTTTCGACAGCTTTTCCGCCACTTCCATTTGCGTGTAGTCACGGTCCTGCATGTCTTTCAGGGTGATGCGTACGTTACCGCTACCGCTGGATACGCGGGCGGTTACCGCTTCGGCATCGGGGACGATGGAGTCGACAAGCTGGTTGATGTCTTCCGTGTAGTCGCGGATGTATTCGTAGGTAACACCTTCGGCTCCGCGCGTATTGATGCTGATTTGCGAACGGTCTTCCAGCGGCGCCATTTCCGCAGGGATATGGTTCCAAAGAAAGCCGATAATGAGAATGGTTGCCGCAGTGAAAGGAAGTGCAATCCAGCGTTTGCGCAGGAAGGCTGCCAAAGAACGGCTGTAAAGGTTATTCAGTCCTTCAAAGAACGGTTCGGTCTTACGGTAGAACCAGCTTTGCTTCTCTCTCTTTATCAGCAGCTTGGTAGCCAGCATCGGCGTAAAGGTCAGTGCGGCAAAAGAGGAGATGATGACCGAACCGGATACTACGATACTGAACTCACGGAACAGACGTCCCGTCATACCGTCCATAAATACGATGGGAAAGAATACCGCTACCAGCGTAATGGTGGTAGAGATTACGGCAAAGAAGATTTCTTTGGCTCCCTCGATACCGGCCTCTTTCGGGGGCATTCCTTTTTCGATGCGGACGTAGATGTTCTCCGTCATTACAATGGCATCATCAACCACAAGTCCCACGGCAAGTACAATGGCAAGCATGGAGAGTACGTTGATGGAGAATCCTGCCAGGTACATAACGAAGAATGCTCCGATTAATGATACGGGAATTACGATACACGGAACCAGGGTGACGCGCCAGTCGCGAAGGAACAGGAAGATGATGATGATGACAAGGACGAAGGCCTCGTATACGGTCTGCTTTACTTCATCGATGGAGGCACGGATGAATTTGGTGTTGTCGAAGCCGTAGGAGTAATGTACGTCTTCCGGCAGGTCTTTCTTCATATTCTCCATTCGCTCGTACACGGCATCGGCTATCTGGATGTGGTTGGCGCCCGGTTGCGGAATCACTACGACACCTACCATAGGCACGCCGTTCATCTTCATATAGCTTTTGATGTCCGCCGGACCGAGTTCGGCACGGCCTATGTCGCTGAACCGGACAATACGGTTGCCGTCCTCTTTCAGGATGAGATTATTGAATTCCTCTGCTGTATGCATCAGCCCGAGTGTGCGGATAGTCAGCTCGATGGTGTTTCCCTCGATGCTGCCCGAGGGGAGTTCCACGTTTTCATTGTCTACCGCATTCTTTACGTCGATGGGGGTAATGCCGTAACCGGACATCTTGATAGGGTCGAGCCACAAGCGCATGGAATAACGTTTCTCTCCCCAAATGCTTACACTGCTCACATCGGAGATTGTTTGCAGTTGCTCTTTTACGGTGAGGTCGGCTATTTCGCTGAGTTCCAGCAACGAGCGTTTGTCGCTTTGCAAAGCAACCATGAGGATAGGCATGGCGTCTGCATCGGCTTTGGATACGGTTGGCGGGTCGCAGTCGCGTGGCAGGTAACGCTGGGCGCGCGACACTTTGTCACGTACATCGTTGGCGGCTGTCTCCAGGTCTACGGAAAGTTCGAATTCTACCGTAATACGTGACGAGCCCTGTTGGCTGACACTGGAGAGTGAACGAATGCCGGGGATACCGTTGATATTCTGCTCCAGCGGTTCTGTAATCTGGTTTTCAATAACGTCGGCGTTTGCTCCGGGGTAGGAGCAGGATACGGAAATGATGGGATTATCCACCGACGGATACTCGCGGACACCGAGGTAGTTGTACCCGATGAAACCGAAGAGTAAGATAATCAGTGTCAATACCGTAGAGAGTACCGGTCGCCGTATGCTTAATTCGGATATATTCATGATATGAAGCGTAAAGTATGAAGTATTAAGGTATAAAGTGCCAAGTCTGGAATATAAAGTATAATGTACGGATTATGAGTTATATATGCCGGCATAGACTTGCCATAGCTCATACTTTATACCTTATACTTTATAAAATTTCGTACTCAGTTAATGTTGTCCAATGTCACGGGCAGTCCTGTGCGGAGCTGCAAGGTTCCCGAAGTAATGATTGTATCGCCTATGTTCAGGCCTTGCAATACTTGCACTTCGGCTTCCGTCCGAATGCCGGTAGTAATCTCTACCGGTTGTGCTTTTCCTGATTTATAAAGGAAAATCTTATCCTTGCCCATTTCCGGAACGATGGCCTCGGAGGGTACGGCAAGTGCGTTTTGTATTTCGTCCTTATTCAGCTTGATACTGGCATAACGGCCCGGCAGTACGGCGCTGTTGGCATTGGGATAGAGCGCACGGATAGTCAGTGTATGGGTCGTGGGGTCTATCTTTGATTCGCGTGCATAGACGGTGGCATGGAAAGTGTTTAGCTTGCCTTCGAGCGTGAAGTTCAGTCCCGCACCTGTCTTTACGTCATTGGCATAGCGTTCGGGTACTGCAAACTCTACTTTCAGCGGAGAAAGTTTGGTGAGCTTGGCTACAATGGTGGAGGGAGACGCGTATGTCCCGACACTGACCTGCCGCAGACCGATCACTCCGTCAAAGGGAGCGCGAAGTTCGGTTTGTGCAATGTTGGACTCTATCAGGTCGATGTCGGCATTCAGGGTTGCCAGTTCGGTCTTTACCTGTTCGTATGCTTCCTTACTGACGGCATCTCTTTCCAGCAACGCATTTTGACGGAACACGCGGTCTTCCGCCAGTTTCAACTGTGATACCAGCCTTTGTAATTGCGCCTGAAGAGGGCGGTCGTTTACTTTGGCGAGCAATTGCCCTTTCTTCACGAAGCTGCCTTCTTCAAAGTTTATTTCGATAATCTTGCCGGATGTCTCGAATGAAAGGTCTACTTCCTCATCAGGCAGCAGGCTGCCGCTGATTTGTATTTCGTCTTTCAGCAGTTGTGGTTTAATTATTCGGGCATTTACGTTCAGCACCTTTTTGCCGCCACGTTTACCGGTCATTACCTTGTCGGCAGCTGCCAATTCTTCATTTGTCTTGGGAAGCTGGGAATAAATGCCTCCGCCTATCAGTCCGGCACCAATGAATATGATGATGCCCCATTTCACTTTTTTATTCATGTTGTAGTATTAGTAGTATATTTAGCCATAGATTTTGACGGAAAATATACCCGAAGGTTTAAAACGGGAAAAGTTAATAAAAGTGATAGGGTAATAGAACGGTAAGGCAAACCTGCCACTTTATTATTCTCTTAGTATGCTGCCCTGTATTTGCCCTCTTCCTTATCTTCCAGCATGTTCAGGTAAGAGGCGTAGCGGGATTCGCTGATGTAATGTTGCTCTACCGCTTCGCGCACAGCGCAGCCCGGTTCATGGCGGTGGGTACAGTTGTTATAGCGGCAGTCGGCGGAAGCCTTGAATATTTCCGGAAAGTAATGCCCTATTTCTTCTTCCTCCATGTCGAATGTTCCAAAGCCTTTGATGCCCGGTGTGTCGATAATGTAGCCGTCACCCGGCACGGGAAACATCTCGGAAAAAGTAGTGGTGTGCATGCCTTTGTTGTGATAGGCGGAGATTGCGCCGGTTTTGATATCCAGTTCCGGAAGGATGGCATTGATAAGGGTGGATTTACCTACTCCGGAATGTCCGGAGAAGAGCGTTATTTTCCCTTTGAGTTTTTCTTTTATAGTGTCGACTCCCTCACCGGTTTTGGCGGATATCTTGAAACAAGGGTAACCGATGGTAGTATAAAGATTGATAAGTCCGTTCAGGTAGCGAAGCTCGTCTTCGTTGTAAGCGTCTGCTTTATTGAAGATGATATTGACGGGTACGCGGTATGCCTCGGCCGATGCCAGAAAACGGTCGATGAATGTAGTGGAGGTTTCCGGATAATTCACCGTTACCACCAGCATACACTGGTCGAGGTTGGCGGCAAGGATGTGAGACTGTTTGGACAGGTTGGACGAACGCCGGATAATATAGTTCTTCCGGTCTTCAATTTCGTTGATGAACGCTGTTCCTTCCTGATTCAATATGATTTGCACATGGTCGCCTACTGCCACCGGATTGGTGCTACGGATACCTTTCAGGCGGAAGTTGCCTTTAATTTTGCATTCAACGTATGTCCCCTCGTCGGTCTTTACCAGATACCAACTTCCTGTATTTTTAATTACCAGTCCCCTCAAAATAGTTGAAAGTTGAGAGTCGGGAGTTGAAAGTTGAAAGTAAGGAGTCGTTGGAGAACGGTCGGTGCCGCACGGTAACTCTCGGCTTTCAATTTTCAACTCTCAACTATATTTATACTGTCATAATCTCTTTATCCTTTGCTGCCAGCATATCGTCAATCTGCTTGATATACTTGTCGTGAATCTTTTGCAGCTTCTCTTCACCGCCTTTTTGGGCGTCTTCCGCCAATCCTTCTTTCACTGATTTCTTAAAGGCGTCGATGGCATCGCGGCGTGCGTTACGTACACTCACTTTGGCGGTTTCGCTTTCGTTCTTACACTGTTTGGCAAGTTGTTTACGGCGCTCCTCCGTCAACGGGGGAATGCCGATGCGGATAATTTCGCCGTTGTTTTCGGGCATGATGCCGAGGTCGGAGTCGATGATTGCCTTTTCAATGATGCGGAACATGCTCTTGTCCCACGGCTTGATGGCGATACTGCGGGCATCCGGAGTGGTTACGGCTGCTACGTTGTTGATGGGAACCATGCTTCCGTAAGAATCGACACGGATTCCGTCCAGCAAACGAACATCGGCTTTTCCGGCACGGATGTGGGCCAATGATTCTTCCAGATACATTACGGCCATATCCATTTTCTCTTGTGCTTCGTCTAAGATGTCTTTTACGTCTTTCATATTTCTATTGTTTGAAGTAGCTTTTAGTTTGAAACTTTGCAAATATAATTGTTTCACGACAGATTACACAGATTTACACAGATTATTTTATCCGATAATCTGTGTAAATCTAAATCCGTATCCATTAATGTAAACCGGCGGATGTACGCCGAGGAATGTCAGTTATGTACCAGCGTCCCTATTTCTTCGCCTTGCATTACTTTCTTCAGGTTGCCTACGGTATCCATGTCGAAGACGATGATGGGCAGGTTGTTTTCCTTGCACATGCAGGTAGCCGTAAGGTCCATGACTTTCAGGCCGCGTTTCAGCACTTCGTCGTAAGTGATGTCGTGGAATTTTGTTGCCGTAGGGTCTTTCTCCGGGTCGGCGGTGTAGATGCCGTCAACGCGTGTGCCTTTCAGCATGACGTCCGCTTCTATTTCGATGCCGCGGAGGCTGGAGCCGGTATCGGTCGTGAAGAACGGGTTGCCCGTTCCGGCAGACATGATAACCACTTCACCTGCTTCCATACACTCGATGGCTTTCCATTTATTGTAGAATTCGCCGATAGGCTCCATGCGGACGGCGGTCAGTACACGTGCCTTTACGCCTGCCGCTACCAGTGCCGAGCTCAGTGCAAGGCTGTTGATAACGGTTGCCAGCATACCCATCTGGTCGCCTTTGACGCGGTCGAAACCTTTGTTGGCGCCGCTCAGTCCGCGGAAGATGTTGCCGCCGCCGATAACGATGCCGATTTGTATGCCCATCTCGTGTATTTCCTTAATTTGTGCCGCATATTCGGCAAGGCGTTTCTCGTCAATGCCGTATTGCTTTTCTCCCATCAGGCTCTCGCCGCTGAGTTTCAGTAAGATTCTTTTGTATGTTGCCATAGTTTATTAATTTATTTCGCTTAGCGGCAAAGATAGAAAAATAATGCCAATCGGTATAAACAAATTCCGGTTATTCTTTCAACGTGTAGTCGCCGGCTTGGGCGGTGACCACTGCCTGTAACTCGTCGAGTGTCTTTTCGCCTTCCGAAAACTCCACGACCGCTACCGGCGGGTTGAGGGTTACGGTGGCATGTACGCCTTCCATACTGTTCAATGCTTTTTCCACATGCATGCGGCAATGGTTGCACATCATGCCTTCCACTTTAAATTCTTTTTTCATGACGTTTTCAGTTGATGGTTCTACTTTATTTTCCGGTTGTCCTGCCGGGGTGGAAGCAGGGCTTTCCGCAGTCTCTATCTTTTTCCTTTTCAGCCGCAGACTGTTGGTTACTACGCTGACACTGCTGAATGCCATGGCTGCACCGGCTATCATTGGATTC
>ENA-ORSR01001879-ORSR01001879.1-human-gut-metagenome-genome-assembly--contig:-NODE-1879-length-13201-cov-4.347558_pt1 | contig 13201 bp, 9 predicted proteins | sample MGYA00241901_ERZ509166 | MGnify/ENA primary metagenome ERZ509166 (study PRJEB26280, sample SAMEA2338860) | human gut metagenome | biome: human gut; feature: human-associated habitat; material: faeces... | reverse complement strand
TGATTATACTTTTCAGTTTTGTATTGCAGGCTGTCAGTTATGAGTTTCAGAGTAAGGCAGGAAATCTGTTAGGTAAAAAGACATATCAGACTTTCCTGGTGATTAATGGGGTAGTGGGTCCTGTGTTACTTGGCGGGGCGGTGGCTACTTTCTTCACCGGTTCTGATTTCTATATTAATAAGGCCAATATGACAGACACTATTATGCCGGTAATCAGTCATTGGGGAAATGGCTGGCACGGATTGGATGCGTTGACGAATATCTGGAATGTAATTCTCGGATTGGCTGTCTTCTTCCTTGCCCGTGTATTGGGAGCACTCTATTTCATTAATAATATTGATGACAAAGAACTGACCGACAAATGTCGTCGTGCAGTACGCAATAACACAGTCTTGTTCCTTGTATTCTTTTTGTCGTTTGTCATTCGTACACTGGTGTCCGAAGGCTTTGCCGTTAACCCGGAAACACAGGAGATTTATATGCAGCCATACAAGTATCTCACAAACTTTATCGAGATGCCGGTAGTGCTGGCTTTATTCCTGATTGGGGTGGTACTGGTTCTTTTCGGTATCGGAAAGACATTGCTTAAAAAGACTTTTGATAAAGGTATTTGGTTTGCAGGAATCGGTACGGTGCTGACTGTTTTGTCTTTGCTGCTGGTAGCGGGGTACAACAATACTGCCTATTATCCGTCATACACTGACCTGCAAAGCTCATTGACATTAGCCAATAGCTGCTCCAGTGAATTTACACTGAAGACAATGGCTTATGTTTCTATTCTTGTTCCGTTCGTGATTGCTTATATTTTCTACGCTTGGCGTAGTATCGACCGACATAAGATTACCGAGAAAGAAATGGATGAAGGAGGGCACTCATACTAATATATCATTTGTATATTAGTCTTTTGTCTGTGTACTAATAACTTTGTCCATACACTCATACTTTGTCCATATAGAATTTCGAAATAGAGATTCTAGTCGGAACAAATAAACTCCCCTTATTTAACATCACTCTAAGTCATGGTAGAGAGATAAAATAAGGGGAGCTTTTTATATATTATATTCAGCGGTGTGCCTAAACACTTTTCTTTAGAAAAATCCCCCTGCCACACATAACTTAAACTGCACACCTAAAGTTTTGTGACTAACTTTTAGGGTGCAGTTCAGTTTCAATGTGTAGCAGAGGTAAATCTTTCAATTCGGGCATTATGATACCCTCATTATGAATTACACTAATGTTAATTATTTATTGACTACATTCTCCGGTTTGCCAGAAATGTAAGCCTGAAGATTGCTGATTGCAATATTCATCAGACGTTCACGAGCCTCTATGGTTGCCCAGGCAATGTGCGGAGTGATGTAGCAGTTCTTTGCTGTCAGCAATGGATTGTCGGCACAAGGCGGTTCGGTAGAAAGCACGTCTACGCCGGCTGCATAAATCTTACCGCTGTTCAAAGCATCTGCAAGATCTTGTTCGTTGATAAGCGGTCCGCGACCGGTATTGATTAAGATGGCTGTCGGCTTCATCATGGCAAGACGGCGTGCATTCACCATTTCGCGTGTATCCGGTGTAAGCGGGCAGTGCAAACTGATAATATCGCATTCGCTGAACAATTGATCCAAATCCATCTTCTTGATTTCCGGTGGCAACTGGAAGTGAGATTTAGAAGTCAATGCGTACACTTGCATACCGAATCCGATAGCAACACGCGCTGTGGTATATCCGGTGTTTCCCAGTCCTACCAGACCGATTTTCTTATCCCGAAGTTCCATCAACGGAGTGTCCCAAAAACAGAAATCTTTGTTGTTTGTCCAACGGCCTTTGTGCACTTCTTCGGAGTGGTGTTGCACTTGTTGAGTGATGTTCAGGATATGCGAAAATACCATTTGAGCAACGGAAGCGGTGCTGTATGAAGGAATATTAGTAACGACGATTCCCCGTTCTTTGGCAGCAGCTGTGTCTACCACGTTGTATCCGGTAGCCAATACACCGATATATTTCAGTTCGGGCAGTGCAGCCATGTGGTCTGCATTGATGATTACCTTGTTAGTCAGAATTGCTTCTGCACCGGCTGCACGTTCTAATACCTCTTCCGGAGCTGTACGATCATAAATTGTACATTCTCCAAGAACTTTCATACCTTCCCAGGATAAATCTCCGGGATTGGCGGCAAAGCCGTCTAAAACTACAATCTTCATTTCAATTTCAATATTAATAATAAGTTATACGTGTTTTCTTAACAACATATTGATATTATAGGCGCGAATTACACGGATTTCACGTTTTCTTAAAATATGCTTTGCATGAAGCATCTGCGTAATCCGTGTAATCTATGCCTGAAAATATCATTTCTTGAATTTGTCTCCCCACAACTGTATCATCCGTTCGGCATGCTTCTGCTCTGCCGGATTGTTTTGCGGTTGCCATATCCGTTTGTCTTTCAGTTCGTCCGGGAGGAATTGCTGTTTGACAAAGTTACCTTCATAGCTGTGTGCATATTTATATTCCTGTCCGTAGCCCAGTTGCTTCATCAGTTTGGTCGGAGCATTGCGCAGATGCAAGGGGACAGGCAGATTGCCGGTTGAACGGACTAACTCCAGTGCGTCATTGATCGCGCTGTATGCCGAATTACTCTTCGGACTGGTAGCCAGATAAATCGTTGTTTCAGCCAAAGGAATCCGTCCTTCGGGCCAGCCGATTTTCATCAATGTTTCAAAGCAGGCGTTAGCGAGAAGCAGTGCGTTCGGGTTTGCCAAACCAATGTCCTCGGCAGCCGAAATCACCAGTCGGCGGGCAATGAAAGCAGGATCTTCGCCTCCTTCCACCATACGGGCCAGCCAGTAGATCGCTCCGTCGGGATCACTGCCACGAATAGATTTGATGAAAGCGGAGATAATGTCATAATGCATCTCTCCATCCTTGTCGTATGCCAGCGGATTTTGTTGCAGCCGTTCGGTCACCATTTCATCGGTGATGACGACAGTCTCTTCCGTTTCCGATTGCACAACGAGTTCCAATATATTAAGCAGCTTGCGGGCGTCTCCACCGGAGAAGCGCAACATGGCCGTTGTTTCTTTCAATTCAATTTTGCGCTCTTTCAATACGGCATCCGTGGTGATGGCACGTTGCAGAAGTTCCAATAAATCTTCTTTCTCCAAAGATTTGAGCACATAAAGCTGACAGCGGGACAGGAGAGGGCGGATGACCTCAAACGACGGATTCTCCGTTGTTGCGCCAATCAGCGTGACTGTTCCGTTCTCTACCGCTCCCAACAGAGAATCCTGCTGCGACTTGCTGAACCGATGGATTTCATCAATAAACAGAATTGGGCTGGACTGTGAAAAGAAGCGGTTGCTCTTGGCACGTTCTATCACTTCGCGCACATCCTTCACACCGGAAGTCACGGCACTTAACGTATAGAAAGGTGTTTCCAGTTTGTTGGCAATGATTTGCGCAAGGGTTGTTTTACCCACTCCGGGAGGTCCCCAGAGAATAAACGAAGAGATGCGTCCTGCGTCAATCATTTTCCGCAAGATAGCCCCCGGTCCAACTAAATGTTTCTGACCGATATAATCATCCAAAGTCTTTGGCCGTAACCGTTCTGCTAGTGGTTGCATAATTTTTTAGAATACCATTAATACCATGAAGCGGATACCGTTTTTGTTGATACCCGGATTATCACGATAAGTGAAACGATGTACATACTCAACGTGCAGCAACTTGAAAATGTTGTAGATACCTACACTTGCTTCGACATACGGCACTTTCGGGTCCATCACGAAACTGGTGAACTTACCGTCGCGTGTCGGGAAACGGAACAAATCGGGATTGTTGCTCTTGAACGGATTGTTCTTGTCCGTCAATGTTCCCCACAAAGCACGTACACGGAACATTTCCCTCCATTTCAGGTTCTTGATAAGAGGAATACGGTTGAAGAGTTTTCCATTCATGTCGTAGGATAATGACATGGAAGCGTAACGGTCGTTCAGGAATTCCATGTTATTAATCAAGTTGAACGTTTCGCGCTGGGTGATGTAGGACAAGTTGGCTTCCGGCAGGATTAACAACGGGAAAGGAACTGTGTTCCATTCTGCACCTGCTTTCACGCTGCAATCAATCTTTCCCCAGGAAGCCGGGAGCCAGAAACGTTTCCACACACTTGCTTCCGTACGGTTAAAGTTGTAATCCCCACCCAATACTCCTTTGAAACCCATGGCATGAGTGAGCGTAAAGATAGGAGCGTCCAGCGACACAGGCACGCGGCGTTGCTTGGAGTTGACAAATGATTCGCCCGGCGCATAGCGCAGCGTCAGACTAGCTTCGGAAGTCGTGACATCGTGCACACGGGTTTGTGCAGCATCATTACGCAGATATTCCAGTTTGCCGGTAGGCTCGTCGTTACGGTGTCGCAACATGGCTTTCACTCCGAATCCGGTCAGCGTTTCGAGTTCATAATTAATGGTGGCGTCGCGCATATACGACATTTGGTCTACTGTCGTTGTCTTGACCGACAGGAAGATATTATCTTTATCCGTAAACAGGAATTTGTCCATCGGAGACATTACGTCATAACTGTACGTTGCCGAAAGATAATGTTTCGGGAACTCCCAAACCACATAATCGCGTTTGTTGAATGAATATGTCAGTGTTCCGCTGTATTTCCATCGTTCATCTTTCAGACCGTAGGCTCCATAACCGTTCAAGAACCAGTGTTTGTTGAGATGAGCTGTTGTCATGCCACTTAACCGAAAACGGGTTCCATCAATATAGTTGCTCGAAATCATCGTATTGATAGGACCTATGTCTACTTTACTCGGATGTTTCTTGCTTCCTGTTTCTACGAAGTTTTCGATCACAGCTTTCGCACCGAAGATGATATACTTAAATCCCGGAATCTGTTCGAGTCTGTTGACGAATACATCCATTGTGCTTTCTGTTTTTGTCAGTGGTACTTGGCGAACACTAGCCCAGTATTCATCGCTTTTCGAGAGCATATCGGCTTCTTTTATCACACTGCCTTTCAAACGGAAAAGCCGTTGCTCTATAGGGTCGAACTTATAATTGCTATATTTTGTAGTTCGCTCTACCTGCAATCCCCCCACCGTTTTGTTTGAACTCCACGAGAGATCTACGGTCATATCGTCATCTGCCAATACCCAATTGCCATTTGGTAGTTGTTCATACTGTTGGACGATATCCATACGGTTCACAAAATTGACTCCGGTCTTTTTAGGCAGGTTCATTGTACATTTCTGGACTGCATAGGTAGAATCTTTCAATACATAGAGATGTCCTGTAAATCCGAAATCCTGCGAATTCTGTGGAACAAATGTCAGATGTACGCATTCGCGCCTGTCCACCATCAACGTATCCATCAGATAATACTTATAAAAAGAAATGGCATTGCTACCTATAGGACTGACGAAACGCTGCTGAAGCAGACGGATCTCGTCATCATAGATGTTGATATCCGCAAAGACGTCCTTCAATACAGTGCCGAGCATATCTCCTGTAGAGAAGAATTCTTCGATACCATTGGAGTTTTTTCCTTTGATAATCGTTTTCTTACTTTCGGGATCTTTGCGGAAGATGGTTTGTGAAGCCGTTTCTTGTACAGAGATCGGGAGAATCAATTTATTGGTAGTTTCCGACACTTCTACCTGATCTCTAAGGAAAGAATATTTTTTGTAGATACCCTTCTCTAGTTTTTCCGGAGTAAGGTCATTGATAGACATTTTCATCTTTTCGTACTTATCGTACTGATAATATTCGTTCACTTCGAGGGCTTGCGCCTTCTTATGTTCGATTACTTTCTTCATGAACTCCACTGCCGGATTGTTCTTGCGCGAATATTTTTCTTTCTTAGGCTTTACAACGACTTCATTCAGAATCACGTTATCCGGAGCCAACTGTACATTGACCGTCTGATTGCCATAGTTCACTTTTACTGTCTTACTGATATAGCCCACTGCGGAAAAAACAAGTGTCCCCCCGTTTCTACGGGCTTCGAGACTGTATTCTCCGTCAATATTGGTGATCGTACCCATATCCTTTTTTTCTTGGTAGTAAACAGATATATACATCAATGGCTCATGGGTCACCGAATCTGTAACTACTCCCTTTATCTGCTGCGCAAAAACGTTTGAGGCTGCCAATATGAGTAAGATCAGTATAAATATTTTGCTATATCGTTGTTTCATAAACGTTCTTAGTAGAGCTACAAAGTTAACAAATAACTCTGAGGATGGTTGAATATATAACTTTTTTTACCCATCATTGTTGGTTATTTACTCGTAAGGATCTGTACGATACGCTCTGCTGTGCGCCCATCCCAGCGTTCGGGAAGCTCGCCTCTTTTCCATTCGCCTTTCATTAATGTGTCCATTGCTTTGGCGAGAAGAACAGGATCTTCACCGACAAGTTCGTTTGTTCCCATACGCCATGTTTCCGGATGTTCGGCGTATGTATTGAGCGTAATACATGGAATAAAAAGAAAAATACAATTGGTCTCAAAAATATTTCGAATGTAAATACAGAGCAGAATTTGTTGGAAATGCTTCTTGGAACATGTAAAGTGAAGCTGGATACGAACAGTATGTCTACATCAGATAAAACAGATGTAAAGATCATATTGAAAAAGGCGGAGGCTGAGCAGTTTCGATTATATGTGATGAAGTTAATGCAGGGACAGGAAGGAGACTTTGAGGAGAAATATTCGAAAGAAGACAAAGATCACTGGGCGATTCAAACGAATATGGGGGATATTTTTACACATGGGCTGTTTTCTGTCAATCTGCTTTCCGTATTGGTAGTAATTGGATGTGTTGTCGGAGCGGCAGGGATGGTTCTGCAAGTGATACATTCTGTCAGTGTGGGAGAAAGTATTGTAAAAATGCTGTTAAGCGTTCTTATGCTGATTGCCATATTCAGTTCTGCCATATGGAATATTGTAAAAGGATTTATTCAGTATTATGATTTTAAAATCGATCGGAATGAAAATAAATTATACATTCGTTATGGGATTTTGAAAAAAGTAAATTACACAATTCCGGCAGAGAAAATCAGCGCACTGAAGTTAAAGCAAACATTTTTTGCAAGACTGACCGGGAGATATACAGCAGAGATCATCAATATCGGAATGGGGGATGATGCCGCGGAAACCCAATCTTTTTTTCTTCCGTACTGTAAACGAAATCAAATGGAAGAGCGGATTCGCTTATTACTTCCTGAATTTTATGAAGCAGTACAGATGCAGACTGTACGGCAGCCAATAGCAACATGGATTGCCTGGATTTGGCCGGCAGTTCTTTTTGCATTGTTTCTTGTCGCAGGAGCACTGCTTTCTGTTTATTATTTTCCGGAGTTCCAAAAGGAAATTATTTTGGGAGTGCTTATTTTTAGCATATGGATGATATTGCTTGTTCTTGCATATTTCCTGACGGCGGGAAGCACTGTGGGGGTAAGCCATATGGCGATTGTAAATGGATATTTTGGAAGAACAATTTGTTACATATCTTACAAAGATATTCAATATGTAGAATTTTCACAAAACATATTTGCCAGAGTGGTGAAGCTTCAAAAAGGAGAGGTTCATCTGCTTGCATCGACTGCAAACCGGAAACAGGAGATTCCATATATCTCGATGGAAAACGGAGAGACAATCAAAAAACGGCTTTTGAATCGGTGAAAGGATCTTGAGACAGGTTTTATAGTACAACAAAAAGAAATACAAAAAATGGAGGAGAGAGAGTGATTCGGATTGCAATTGCGGATGATGATGCAGCGTTTTTAGCAAAAATTGAAAAATATATACAAAAATATCAGAAAGAGAATGGTGAGGATATTCAGTTGACTGCTTTTTCAGATGCGAAAGAGCTGATTGAGGGGTACAGTCCCGTTTATGATATTGTGATTCTGGATATTGAGATGCCTGGGATGAATGGGATGGAAGCCGCAGAGAAAATCCGTCAGGCAGATGAAGACGTTGTACTGATGTTTATCACGAATATGATCCAGTATGCAATTCGCGGATATTCTGTGGGAGCTTTAGATTTTGTCATGAAGCCGGTAAATTACTACACCTTTTCATTGAAGCTTACAAGAGCTATCGGGCGGATTCAGAAAATAGAAAAAGAGATTCTCTTAAAGCAGCAGGATTCGGTCAAGAAGGTTCCTGTGGAGGAAATCTATTATGTGGAAATACAGAACAGAATGTTGTATTATCACACGAGTGAAGGCGAATATGTGGTACGTGGGACGATAAAGAATGCGTTGGATATGCTTTCCCCCTATCACTTTGTAAAGTGTAACCACTGGTATATCGTAAATTTGAAATATGTGACAGAGGTCAGGGACAGTACGGTGATTGTAGCAGGAAAAGAGCTGGAGATCAGTCAGCGTAAAAAGAATACCTTCCTGAATGCACTGATGGACTACGTAGGAGAAGGAAATTAACGATGAGTTGGATTGTGAATATACTGGCGACATTGATCTATCTTGGATTTGGTATTATTTATGCAGTAGGTTTTTCAAAAAGAAAGCATTTTCGATATTCTATTGTAGTGACAGCGGCAGCAATTTTTCTGGCACAGGCAGGGATGTTTTTATTGTTTCAGGTGGAAAACTGGTTTGGAGCGATGATGTGGATGGCACTGGGATATGTGATGATGCTGCTGTCACTGTGGGTGAATGTAAAAATGACGATGGCGGTCGCATCTTATTATGCAGTATGGGCATCCTGTACCTGGTGTCTTGCTTATGAACTCAGTATGGTATTCTGCTGGCTACTGCGAAAACGCTGGGAGATCCCGGCAGAAGTATTTCCGATTGTTTTGCTGCTGGTAGGAACAGCCGGGGTGATTGTCTGCCGTTACACAGTGGCAATCTGGATTCCGGAAAATAAGCGGTTTATGATCGGGCCGAGACAGCTGACCTCAGCGCTGGTTTTGCTGGCTATGCAGGGATACCTGTTTTTGTGGTTTGTAAAACAGTGTGTGAACAACCGAAGCGGAGGGCTGCAGGGAGGAAACTGGTTCAGTATTTTGCAGATGCAGATATTGTGTGTGGTTGTATTGTATCTGCAGAATGAGTTATTTAAAAAGAGTGCCATGCGTCAGGAGCGGCTGGTTTCGGATCTTCTCTGGAGACAGCAAAAAGAGCACTATCGGATCGCGAAAGAGAATATTGATATCATCAATCGAAAGTGCCATGATCTGAAACACCAGATTGCAGCATTGCGGGACATGTGCACCAAGGAAGAACGGGAAAAATATATCGAAGAGATTCAGGATTCCATTCAGATTTATGAAGCAATGGTAAAGACGGGAAATGATGTACTGGATACGATTCTGACAGAGAAGAGTCTTGCATGCAAGGAGAATGATATTGTGGTTTCCTGCGTGGCAGATGGAAAAGGTCTGGAGTTTTTGCATCCTATCGATCTGTATACGATCTTTGGAAATGCAATGGATAATGCCATCGAGTGTGTGAAAAATTTACCAAAACAGGAAAAGCGTCAAATCGATGTACTGATCCACAGACAACATCAGTTTCTGATCGTCCAGATCATGAATCCGGTAGAGGAAGAGCTGGAATTTGAGGACAATCTTCCGGTAACAACAAAACATGACAAGGCTTATCACGGATATGGACTGCGCAGTATTAAGAACAGTGTGAAAAAGTACAATGGGGTATTTCAGGTAAAGATCAAGGATGGATGTTTTTGCCTTAAAATTTTATTTCCGATAAAAGAATAGTATCAAAAAGTTCCAATGCATTTCGGACATTGGAACTTTTTTGCACTTATGCGTGCAAAAATACCACTTAGTCAAAAGCGGTTGAGTAAAAATTGTGGAATTGTTAAGATAGTATCAATGCGAAAAGAATGCTCTTATGTTTTAAGCTAAGAGTGCAATTGGGAGGAATTGAGTAATGAATGAAACAAAACAAGAGAAAAAAGTGCGAAAGAAAGCCTATCGCAAGGCGCGCAGAAAAGCAACACGTCCGTGGAAGGGGCTGACGTTTTTTAGCGGGATCATTTCCATTGTACTGATTCCGATATTAGTATTTTTGTCGATGTTTGACAATACAGTTGCAGCGTTTGTCGGCGGTTCATTCTGGAAGTTGAAGAATGAAGATAAAAATGCAGTATACTATGAAGCTGATTTTGAAACAACAGAAGAAATGAATCAGTATGGTCTGGAGCTCTGTGAAACAGTAGAAGAAGAGGGTGCAGCACTTCTGATGAATAAAGGCGCGAAGGTAAGCTGCTTTTCAAACTCTTCTGTAAACCTGGTTTACGGAGGTACCGGTTCCGGTAATATTGATGCATCTTCGGCAGATACATTGAAGACAGCACTTGAAAAAAGTGGATTTGAGGTCAATAAAAAACTCTGGAACTTCTATAGTAAAGGAGAAGGAAGCAAGTACGCCAGAAAAACTGCAGGTATGATTGCAGAAGAAGGGGAAAAGACAACAGAGGTTCCGTGGAATGTGTATACAGATGATGTAAAAGATTCTGTCGCATCCTATGGAGATGCAGCAATTGTGGTATTGTCCCGTATTGGTGGAGAGGGTGCAGATCTGGATTTCAAAGAGACAAATTATCTGGCACTGGATGACAATGAAAAAGAAATGCTTCAAAACGTTGCAGAAATGAAAAAAGCCGGTCAAGTGAAGAAGATTGTTGTTCTGATCAACTCGGCAAATACACTTCAGGTAGATTTTCTGAAAAATAATGAATATGACGTGGATGCATGTATGTGGATCGGGGATGTTGGAATTTCAGGAATCAATGCAGTGGCAGAGATTCTTGCAGGAAATGTGACACCTTCAGGAAGCCTGGTGGATACCTATCTGTATGACAACTTCTCTGCACCGGCAATGATGAATTTTGTGCCGACAGTGTATGAAGGATATGAAGAAGGAATCATTCCGGAACATGCAAAAACATACATGATCTATCAGGAAGGTATTTACGTAGGATACAAATATTATGAGACACGTTATGAAGATTATGTGATGCAGTCTGGAAACTCAGGTGCGTACGAATATCATGATGACGTGGCATATCCATTCGGATATGGTATGAGTTATACCGATTTTAAATACAGTGATTTGAAAGTTTCTTACAACAAAGAAAAAGATGTATTTGAAGTCTCTGTAAAAGTAACAAATACAGGAAAAGAGTATTCAGGAAAAGAAACTGTTCAGGTTTACTTCCAGTCTCCATATACAGCATATGACATTGAGAATGGTGTAGAAAAATCTTCCGTTGCATTGTGTGGATTTGGAAAAACAGAAATCCTTGCACCGGGAGCATCTGAGACGCTGAATATGACAGTAGATAGAAGAGAACTGGCTTCTTATGATACATATGGAGCAGGAACTTATATTCTGGATGAAGGGGACTATTATCTGACAGTTGCAACAGATGCCCATAATGCAGTGAACAATATTCTTGCAGCAAAGGGATACACAGTAGACAACACAGACGGACGTATGGATACAGACGGAAATTCCAGTCTGACATACAAATACAACAATCCGAAATTTGACAGCACAACATATGCAGTTTCCGCAAACGGAACAGAAATCAAAAATCAGCTTTCTGATGCAGATATCAATCTGTATGAAGGAACAGAAGATGAGATTACATATGTATCCAGAAATGACTGGGAAGGAACACTTCCGCAGTCCATCCTGAAAATGAAGCTGACAGAGCAGATGATCGAAGATCTGCAGGATGTACAGTATGATCCAGATGATTATGAAGAAGCAAAGATGCCGACAATGAAAGCGAAAAACGGCAAAAAACTGGTTGATATGATCGGGCTTTCCTATGACGATGAAGCATGGGACGAGCTGTTAGATCAGCTGAGCTTTAAAGATATGGTTTGTCTGATCGGAGATTCCTTCCACTGGACAATGCCTTTGGAATCTGTACAGGCACCGGGAACAAGAGATGAGAATGGTCCGCAGGGTCTGACAGCTTCTCTGATCGCATCGGATAAGACAGAGATGGATGCAACTGCATTTACATCGGAGGACGTAATGGCAGCAACATTCAACCGCGCTCTGATGACAGAAATTGGAAAGGTAATTGGAAACAACTGTCTGAAAGCAGGCGTTTCAATCCTTTACGGACCGGGAAATAATATTCACAGAACACCTTATGGTGGACGTAACTTTGAGTATTACAGTGAAGACGGATTCCTTTCTGGAGAAATGTCGGCATATGAAGTGGCAGCAATCGAAGAAAAAGGTGTTGGTGTTGTTATGAAACACTTTGCACTCAATGACAGTGAGCAGGATCGAATCGGTCTTGGAGTCTGGGTGAATGAGCAGGCAGCCAGAGAAATTTATCTTAAGGCATTCCAGGCTCCTGTGGAAAAAGGAAATGCGAACGGTGTCATGATTGCCTACACACGCTGGGGATGCACATGGTCCGGCGGAAACAAACCACTGGTGACAGGAATCCTCAGAGAAGAATGGGGATGTGACGGACTGATCATTACAGATAACGTACTTACAACGTATGTAAATGGTGTGGATGGAGTATTAGCAGGTGTATCTACATTTGACGCGATGCTTTCATATGTTACAAAGCAGCTCCCAGACTATAAAAATGATGCAGTCATTGTCAACGCAATGAGAGAGGCATGTCACAGAAACCTGTATGCAATTGCAAATTCCAGCGGAATGAACGGTATCGGAAAAGATACAGAGATCAAAGATACCGGCCTTTTAGTGGTAGATGTTGTAAGGACACTGCTGATCGTATTTGGAGCATTGTTTGTACTTTCCCTGGTGATGTGGATCACAAGAAAGCGCAGATTCAAAAAGAATTATGTGTATGCGCCGGTTGTGGAATCTGCAGAAAAGAAAAGTGAAGCATAAAAATTCATAAAAGATCACAGAAAAAGAAAAAATGCTGTATCCCTTGAACAGAAAGGGAGCAGCATTTTTTATCTTATTGATAGAGATTTGTTTACAGAGTAATAAAAATTCTGTAACCTATAATTGCAAAACTGTATATAATTTATTTTTCCAGTTTGTCAATTAAATATACTTCTAAAGTCGACTGATCAGTTGGGGTACTATTAAAATAAGAAAACTCTATTTTTCTTTGATGTTCCGCTATTTTCTTTACTCAGTAGCGAAGCCCCTGTTATGATTAATAAAAAAATGAAAAGTAATAATG
>ENA-ORSR01001878-ORSR01001878.1-human-gut-metagenome-genome-assembly--contig:-NODE-1878-length-13205-cov-38.624563_pt1 | contig 13205 bp, 8 predicted proteins | sample MGYA00241901_ERZ509166 | MGnify/ENA primary metagenome ERZ509166 (study PRJEB26280, sample SAMEA2338860) | human gut metagenome | biome: human gut; feature: human-associated habitat; material: faeces... | reverse complement strand
GATATGTAAACGGATCTAAACTTTACTTAAATAAAGTTGGTGACACTGCAACAGCCGAGATTACCTATAAGACAAATAAGTATACAGCAGATGGTAAGGCAGATGGAAACATCGGACCAAACAAGCTTACAATCACAGCTACTGATCAGGCTACTGTAAGTTCTTTCAAGGTAAGAATTGGTGATGCTAATAAAAAATTCAGTTCTTTAAAGGACAATGATAAAATTGCTGTAGATGAGACAAGCGCTGTATGGGCATACTTTGAAATTAAAGACACTGATGGAAAAGAAATTTCAAATTACAGTGACTACAAAGTTGAGTCAAGCGATAAGACAACATTAATGCTTGGCAGTGATACAATGAAGACAAATAACAAAGTAAGGCTTATTCCTGCAAAAGAAGGAACGGCTTACATCTTCATTAAGAAAGATGATAAGATTGTCGCTTCTGTACCTGTAACTGTTGTAGCAGCAAGAAAGGTTGTTACTATGACAGCTGATAAGACTGCTGTTACAGTATCCAAGTCAGCAGGTGCAAATCAGGAAACTATTACATTAGCAACTAAGGATCAGTATGGAAATGATTTTGCGTTTACTGCTAATGATGGTTCTATTGATGTTACATGCGAAGGTGCACCGGATAGCGTAGACAAAGCAAATGTTACTGTACCAGCACTTGCATCAAAGAATGGCAATAAAGTAAAATATACTGTTACTGGATCTAACTATGTGAAGGGAACTTATACCTTTAAGTTTACTTTCAAGAACAAAGATGGAAAAGAAGTTTGTGCACAGGTTGTTACTGTTAATGTACAGGAGGCTGGTGTAGCTGGTGATTCTATTTCCTATAGCCTTAATATTTTAAATAGCAACAATGCAACACAGACAGAAGAAGATGCCGTAGTAAATGCAGATAATACTAACGATCGTATTTTTACTGTTAATGTATCTGAATTACTGAAGGGTGTTGAAAAGAAAAAATTAACTACAAACGACGTCTTGGATGATAAAAAGGATACTGAAACAGATAAGATTGCCAGCACGGTAAAAGGTATTTACTATACTGTTAAAAATGCAAAGGGAGATGTTGTATACAACACAAATTCGAGTTCAGTTACCACAGGTGCTGCATTTAACAATGGAAGTTCAAGAGTTACTGATGACTTAACAATCAACGTTGTTAAAGCAGATGCTTCTCATGTATACGCAAAACTCGCAGAGGGAACTTATACAATTACAGCTACTATTGAAGTTGAACCAAAGCATACTAATGATCCAAAGTATACTTATGATTCTAAAAAGAATACAAAGACAACAATTACAAAGTCATTTGTTGTTAAGGATACTTCCAATGATGCAATCACTGATATGAAGTTAAAGGATGCAAAAGTTACTTCCGGTGCTTCTATTATGGCATCTCTTGCTTCTGTAATCCAGTATTCTTATGATGGTGTTAAATATGGTGCAGATGGAGATCAGTCAGCTACCATCATTGCTATTGAAGGATATTCAAATGTAATTGGTGGCAATGGCAAAATTACAGCTGATAATATGACTACAGCAGTTTTACCTTCTGAAAAAACTGCTGATGTAACAAAAGTTACCGTAAGAGTTGCATTCCATGATGCAGATGGAAATCTTATCGGACATGTAGATAAGGAAGTCAAGGTGTCACTTTCTATCACAGCTAAATAAGACTTTATTTTAGCCAGACTCTGAGCGAGAAATCGCTCAGAGTTTTTTATTAGGTTATTTTTATGAATATTATTTATAAAGATGCAGATGCAAAATTTCCGATAATTGAAATTTTCGCAGTGCGTAAATCTATTTTTTTATAACTTTTTTTCAATGCGGATTTAGGAATTATTATTGTACAATCCTTATCACTATAGCTGGCAACATTTGTCTTGAAATTGTTCTTGCTATAAGATACAAGGCTTTTATTCGAAGAATCTTTTACAGAAACTTTGAATTTTGATACATTTGTGATTTTCCCATAACTATTATTGACCAATTTAAATTTTAAGTGCAAATTGCCTTTTGCATCAAATGATGCTGCATATGCCTTCATTTTTGATGTATTGTAAACAACATCTTCGATTGTAATTTTTTTGGCTTGATACTTGTTTGGTTTTACTGAAATGACACATGACAGCTTTTTGTTATTTGACAACTTTACCGTAATTGTAGTTTTTCCGATGTTTTTTGCGGAAATTTTTCCTGAATTATTTACCGCTGCAACTTTCTTATTACTGGAACTACAACTTTTAATAGTTCCCCCTTCTGCCTTTAACTGTTTGTTAAAACCTTTTGTAAGATCAAGTTTTGAATAATTTAATTTTGTATTTTCTGAAATTCTGCTAACAGTTAGATCATAATTAACTTCTGTTTCAAAATTCATTTCAAGAATATAATCTCCGGCAGGAAGATGCATTGTATGAGCCAGCGTGATATTGCTGATACAATTGAAGATATTTATGGATTTGAGATTTCACACGAAACCATTTCGAATATCACAGATCAGGTTATAGAAACAGCAAATGAATGGCAAAACAGACCATTAAAGAAATTTTACAGTTTTATCTTTGTTGACTGCCTGTATGTAAACATCCGTAAGGAAATGGAGACAAAGAACTGCGCTGTTTATGTTGTGCTCGGATATGATGTAAACGGAATCAAAGACATTCTGGGGATATGGATTGGAGAATCAGAAGGCAAACACTATTGGATGCAGATTTTCGATGAAATCAAGGCGCGTGGGGTTGAAGACATTCTTTTTATAAGTATGGATGGGGTGTCCGGTCTTGAGGAAGGGGCAAAGTCTATATTTAAGGATGTTGTTGTGCAAAGATGCATTGTCCATCTGATAAGAAATTCCATTAAATACATTCCCTCAAAAGATTATAAAGCCTATACTGCCCAATTAAAAAAGGTTTATGGGGCATCCAGCTTAAAAGCTGCTGAAGCAGAGTTTGAATGCTTTAAACAGGCATGGAGCCAATATCCCGGGGCCATAGATGTATGGATCCGTAACTGGTCAAATATCGAGCAGTTATTCAATTATGGCAGTGCTGTACGAAAAGTCATGTATACAACAAATGCGATAGAATCCGTAAATTCAATCTTCCGCAAGGTTACTAAAAAAGGCTCATTTCCAAGCGAAGATGCCGTAATGAAAGCATTATATCTGCGCATTACCGAGCTTTACAGGAAATGGAATGGCAGACCTGTGGCTAATTGGGCACTGGTAAGGAATCAGCTTTCAATGGATGATAAGATGCATACCCGAATATTAAAATACGAGAATTACTAAGGAGATTTCAAATGAGCAGACGGAAATCAGCCCCATATGAAGTAGATGATGAATTTTTTGCACAACTCGATTTTCTGCGGAATGACTATGACCAAGCACTGAAAACTATAGATCAACAGAAAGCTGATATCAGACATCTTTTAGCTTTACTGATAAAAGAAGACATCCCTGTTCCAGAAGATTTAATTGACCGGTATATTCGCAAAACATCTGACTCAAAATCCATAGATGAAGAACTTCCGTTTGATTGAAGCTCGTAAAAATGGTGGTCGATTTATCGACCACCACAAAAAAATCAAAAAATTTACACACTTTACTTGACAAACCCGAAAAATCCTCGTTGAAAAGAGATCTCAAATATCGGCCAAGCCTACTTTTTTATCTCCTCTACATGTAAAATTAACATAACAGGGACACACGGCTGAAATTCTCTTTTAGTAATCCGGTATTCTCTACCATTATTAAAACGAATAATATCATTTTGCATATAAAGCATTATTTTAGCAGCATCTTTTTGTAGATCCAAATCTTCAAATCCAGCATCTATTTTTGTTTCGTAACCATCATTTCTTTGATAATCGAAATGTTCCATCTCTGATTTTCCATCATTGAGACTTAGAAAAATTCGAATACATTGTCTTACCGATTGATACGGTGACATTTGTTTTTCCATATTTTATTTTCCCTTTCGACTACTACAAAAGAGGCTGCCGGAGCAACCTCTTTTTATGAAATATTATAATTATTTCAATACAATTGTATTAGAGTTAGAAGGAGAAGCTTCTACATTAACACTTGTTGAATCATCCCCAACCGTAAATGTAACCTTATTGATTGTAATATCTGTAGCATTTGCAATGATGTCAGCATCCGTAAAGTTATCTTTAGTGATCTTCTTACCATCATTTGTAATACCTTCAACAGAAACAATTACAAGTGTTTTATCATTTGCATCTGCAGAATATGTCTTGTCAGCATAAACAAACTTAACAGCGTTTTTAATAGCATCTTCTACAGTACTAATTCCAGCAACATCCTTTACGGAGTCCTTTTCAATTGTTAATGTACCAACTGGCTGAGAATCTTTAACTGTAAATGTAGTCATAAAGGTCTTAGTTACCCACTTAGACTCAGCATCCGCATCTTTTCCAGTCTTTACTGTTGCTGTAACTTTATATGTGCCAGGAGCAAAATACTTCTCTGCCGGTACATTAGCAGTTACTGCTGAACAAGAAACTGTTGTGACTGTTAAAGCTCCATCTACATCAAAATCAAATGCACATCCTGGAACTGTATTTAATTTAGAATCTGAAGAAGCTGAATTATATACAGTCTTACCATCTTTGTCTTCGATCTTATAATCAATCTTCTGAACTTTTTCATCACGATCTGTGTCAGATACAACTGAATTCTTATTCAACTTAGCACTAGGAACACCATTTCTCAATTCATTGACAGCAATTGTTATCTTCTGATCATCCTTGTGATCTTTATCTACAAGATTATCTACCTCATTCTTGTCTACATCAATGCCAAATGAAATTGTTCCATTAGTAGCTGGTGCCTGAATAACGATAGTGATAACCCTAGCACATACTTCCTTGTTATCTTTCTCGTAAGAGATCTTATACTGATAAGTTCCAGCTGTAATGCCCTGTGCATTAAATGTAACGGTAACTTTATTACCTGAATAAACAGGTGTATTAAAATAAGAAACTGAAGAATCATTTGCATCTTTTCCGTTATTTACTTTCTCAGCATTGAGTTTATCAGCAGTTGTGCTCAGGCAAGTAACTTTTACATTTTTTGTAACATCAATATTCTTGGCATACTGATCTTTGAATGAAGCAGTTACGGTAGCTGTTTTTGTCATTGCATTAGAAAGTGTAGCACTTGTCTTATCAACATCCATTGTTGCTACAGTTCTTTCAGCAACAACAGTAATTGCTACAGAACCTACAATCTTATTATCTTTGTCTTTGATTAAGATATAAGCAGTACCAGCTTTTACAGGTGTAACAAGTACTCTATGATTGCTATTGCTTACAGCGTCAAGAGTAGATCCACCAAGCATTAATACATTCTTGTCACTAGACTCTACAGAATAATTGTAATAATTAGAAACTTCATTATTGTTTGCATCCTTAATCTGGAAGTATGCATACATATTTGTTTCGCCAACAGCTACCTGTGTATTAGCATCAATCTTGTCAAATTTCTTGCTCTGTGCATTTGCATCTGCAACCTTAACACCAAAGTTATTAACAGCAGCCTGATCTACAGCTGTGATTGTAACCTTTCCAGATGTAACATTTCCTTCTGGCTTACCGTCTGTGCCATATTTACCAGACTTATAAGTAACCTCTGCTGTTGCAGTATCACCAATTTTATTTAAGTATAACTTAGAACCATTTACATAACCATTGCTTGTTGTAAGGGAGAAGTCATACTTGGAAGAATCCTGTGAGCCATAAGCATACTCATCAAGAATAACACCGTTAGCATCCTTAGAAACTAACTTAATTTCTGTCTCAGTTGCAACCGGAACAGTGAGTGTATTAACATTTACAGATGCAACCTTTCCATTGGATACAGGAACCTGCTTTGTTGTTCCGTCAAGAGTTACATCATATGTCTTTCCATCTGTTAATCCAGCAAATGTTGTGAATGTAACCTTTGTTGCATCCTTGCTGTCTACAGATACAGACTTAACAGGAACGACAACATTGTTCTCTGTATTCTTAACTGTAATCTCAGAAGCTTTGATCTCTTTTGTAGCACCTGTGATAGATGTCTCAAAAGTATCAGCCTTAGTCTGTGCTACAGACTTAAGAACGTATTTCTTTACTTCTACATCCTTAGTAGTTTCAGCTGAATCCTTACCAACTGTAATCTTAGCTGTGATTGTTGCCTTACCAGCCTTAACACCAGTTACTGTACCGTCAGCTGCTACTGTTGCAATAGAATCATCGCTTGATGTGTAAGTAATCTTAGCTCTTGAAGAATTTTTCTTAGTATTTGTTAACTTAGTTGTGCTTCCAATAGCTACTACTGAATTTCCAGATAAAGCAACGCCTACCTTAGCAACTTTCATTGTGTAAGTAAGTTTCTTTGTCTTTGCCTTAGCATTCTTCTTTGTAGAAGTCTTGTAAGTTACCTTAACCGGAAATACGCATGGTATTTTCCGCGGAAGTGTTGGAAATACCGGATTTGTGAAAATAAATGGAAGCAATATTAGCACTACAAGTAACACGCAAGCAACGCATAAGAGACAGGTAAGTGACAAAAAATAAGAAACTACCTGCAATGCAGGATATTGAGTTATGTCAAGAACGGAAAACTTGAATATGCAATATAAAAAAGTGACAGTATTCGGTTAAACAAATCGAATGCTGACACCTTTTCCGTTCTTCTAAGCGACCTTTCTCTCGAAGGACATCCTTATATTTCTTTTCATCAAATTTAGTAAGATATATATCACACATCTTCCTGCGATGCTGTTCCAAAAATCTTTGAGAAAATTTACCTTATACATTCAATTTTACACCTCTATCGGGATTTGATATCCGGCCGCAGACATTTCTTTTTCAAATTCTTCTACAGAAAGATTCAGTTTCTGGGCTTCACGCACAATTCCATAATCACCTTCCTGTACGGACATAAATACTTCTTTTTTACGACCTTCTACAAGTCCTTCCTCCCGGCCTTCCTCGCGGAGAACATCTTCATATTTCTTTTCATCAAATTCAGTAAGACACATATCACACACCTCCCTGCGATGCTGTTCCAAAAAATCTCTGAGAATATTTTCCTCTATGCATTCCCTGACGGCAAGATCAATGGCTTCTTTTAATGCCATGGAATCCCGGTATCTTTTGATCTTTGCAACAAAGACCGCGTATTCATATAAAACGTGGCAACTGTCCATGATGGACTGATTTTTTCCACTGTTTATGTTGATCATTGTGGCTGTCCATTCATATTCACCAGCTCCGGTATCTGTTTCAAAGGCATCCGATAACCGCAGAGTCCTTCGTTCTTCCGCCATGTCCTTTTCACTTCCATTGTAAAATACAATGTAGTGGGGGCGTGGGATTTTCAACAGATGCTTGCTGTACAGCCGCTCGGATCGGTGAATCAGTTTCCGGTACAGATCCGCATAATACAAAAATCCCCGGAGCGGCATATTGGGATTATAGGAACTCTGATGTTCGTAAAGGCTCAATGTTTTGTCAATCAGAAATGAAACATCATTTTTGTATTTCATGTAAATGACATCTTCCAGAGTTGTGTACTCCAGATCATCCGGATTGGTATATGAGGTATGGTTTACCGCATTATAAAGACTCAGGGCATTTTCTTTGTTTTCGCCAAACAGTTTCCGGAATACGGTGTCCTTATATTTTTTATTTACATGAATGTCATCATTTGTTTTTGTCATTGACTGTCGGGATTCCTTTCGTTAAAATCCTTTGTTTATCTACCTATATTATAGCATATGGCACAAGGATTACAACTGAAACAATTTGTCACTTATCTGTTTCTTATGTGTTAATTGTGCGTTACTTGTAGCGCTAATATTGCCCCAAACTCTGTTTATAAATCCGGTATTTCCAACACTTCCGCGGAAAATACCATGCGTATTTCCGGTTAAGGTAACTTACAAGACTTCTACAAAGAAGAATGCTAAGGCAAAGACAAAGAAACTTACTTACACAATGAAAGTTGCTAAGGTAGGCGTTGCTTTATCTGGAAATTCAGTAGTAGCTATTGGAAGCACAACTAAGTTAACAAATACTAAGAAAAATTCTTCAAGAGCTAAGATTACTTACACATCAAGCGATGATTCTATTGCAACAGTAGCAGCTGACGGTACAGTAACTGGTGTTAAGGCTGGTAAGGCAACAATCACAGCTAAGATTACCGTTGGTAAGGATTCAGCTGAAACTACTAAAGATGTAGAAGTAAAGAAAGCAATCCTTAAAGATGCTACACAGACAGAAGTTACAAAGATTGTAGCAACTGTAGCTGGTGATACAAAGGATCTCAAAGCTGGTGACTTCAAGGTTACAAATACAGCAACAAACGCAACTGTAGCTGTTAAATCTGCAACAGCTGATAAGAAGGATTCTTCTAAAGTTACAATTGAGACTTTTACAGAAATGAAAGATGCAAAAGAATACTCTGTTGTATATGATGGAGTAACTGTTAAGTTTACAGCAACTGACGGAACACCTTCTAAAGTTGGTGTTGATACAGTTCAGATTGCAGCTGGTACCAGAACAAAAGTTCAGGCTACATTAACAGATGTTAACGGAGTTGTTCTTAGTCGTACAGACCTTGACAAGAATGATTCATCTAAAGGAAAGGTTACATCTGCTGTAACACTTACAAAGGGATATCAGGATGGATCTATTCTGTATCTTCCAGCTGTAGGTGATACTGCAACAATTAAAGTTACATACCATACTGGTACATTCGGAACAGATGGTAAAGAAGCTGGAAACATTGAAGATACATTTACAGTAACCGCTGTAGATCCTTCTATGATCAATTATAATTTTGCTGTTACAATTTCTGATAATATCCCGGCTTGGAAAGCTAATTCATTTAAAGCAAATGATAAGATTGCCATGGGTACAGACAAAAATGCATATTTCCGTATCACTAAAGATGATGGAAATGAAATTGCTGATGAAAACTATGCTGATTATACAGTAGAGTCAGCTGATAAGACAAAGCTTATCGTTAACAATACTAAACTTACAAACAGCACAACTGCTGTTTCTGTACATGGTGTAGCTGAAGGCACTACTTATATTCTTGTAAAGAAGGATGACAAGACAGTTGCATCTATTCCTGTAACTGTATTAGCTAAACCAGTAGCTACATCTATGGATATTAGCAAAACATCTGTAAATGTTTGTACAGGATCTGCTGTAGAAGAGAACATTAATGTTACTATTAAAGATCAGTATGGTGATGTAATGTCTGATTCATTCACACCTTCTGTAAACTTACTTGCAAAGACAAACGATACGGTTACTCTTGGTTCAGCTAATATTGGCGATTCTATTGATAGTACTTCTGATGCAATTGGTAAGGTTACAGTTTCTCCTAAGAAAGTAACTATCAAAGGTCAGTATTTTGCAAATAATTCAAAGGATGTAGGATCTTATACATTAAAGATTAGTGCTAAAGTTGGTGATAAGACATTAACACGTTCTCTCGCTGTAAACGTTGTTAAAAATACTGCTAAGGCTCAGAGTTATGAAGTAAGAATTGACAAGACAGATGTTGATACAACTGTAGGTGCTACTGATACTATTACTGATGTATCAAAACAGATCAAAATTAGTGTTGCTAAAATGGCAAACGGTGGTGCTATGAGCATTGCTAATGATCCTATCATTTACACCATTAAGAATGCTAAGGGTGATGTTGTTGCTAATGTAGGTTCAAATGTAGCTTATACATCTGCAGGAACATCTAAAACTGAGACTGTTGGAACAGTTGTTTCTTGTGCAGCGGTATCTACCGATAGTAGTGCAGTTGATGCTGGTGGTTATGACTCTGCTACAGGAGAGTTAACTGTTCGTCCATACAATGTAATTTCTGGTAAGGGAATCATTAAGAATCTTGCTGCTGGTACTTATACTGTACAGGCAAAAGTAAAAGGTGATGACAACCAGTTAGTTATTGTAAACGGAAGCTTTACAATTAAAGATACTCAGGATTCCAGAGCAAGCTTCAAGATCCTTGATAATAAGTTTGGAACATCTACAACTGTTGCTGCTGGATTTGCAAATCCTAATTTAGTTGAAGTATACTATGATGGTTTGAAACAGGATAGCACCAAATTAAATGTATCTGATGTAAAGGGTGTTGCTCTTTCATCTGGTAATGGTGGAGCTTATATTAAGACTGTTAAGGTATATGTAAACGTATCTGGTGGTTCTAATTATGTTCAGGTTACTCTTAATGTAAATGATCAGATTGCAACATGTGATCCAAGCGGAATTACAGAGTAATTATAAAACGGTTAATATATTATTTAAGTAACCTAGATAGGCTGTTGCATTTTGCAGCAGTCTATTTTTTTAAGATTAGGAGATAAAATGCTTATGAAAAATTGTATTATTAAAAAGATTGCCAATATTTTTCTTGCAATTACTATATTAATTACATCCTTAATGATAAATGTTTCACCTGTAAAGGCTAGTGAAAATTACGTCAATATTCTTCATAAAATAAGCACAGCTACAGCTAATTCGCCAATAAATTATAATTTTTCTCTTTCCAGAAATTCGGACATTTATTTTATTGTGCGCACTAATGAAAGAACTGGTGTAACAATTTCTGTTAAAGAACCAGATCATGATGTTCCATCGGCAACAATCACGTTAGCAGAGACAAACCCTAATTGGAAATATGACAAAAGCAGTGGAATTTATCAGAATACATCCAAAATAAAACTTGATTCCGGAAATTATATTTTAGAGTTACGGTTTGATATTGATGTGAATTATGATCTTACAATGAACCAGTTATCTCCGGTTGCAACGTTAAATAAGACAAAAGTAACAATTACTAAGGGTTTTAGTAATGTATTAAAAGTAAATGGTGGGAAAATCAAAAGTTGTTCCTCTAGCAACAATAAGATAGCAACTGTTAATTCAAAAGGAAAAATTACAGCTAAAAATAATGGAGTTGCAACCATTCGTGTAAAATTAACAAATGGTAAAACTCTCTCCTGTAAAGTAAATGTTGTTTCCAATCAGTATAATTCGAAAAAAATTACAGTTAACAGTACAGTTTTTAATACTTATGACATGAAGGCTTACAATGCTAAATTTGATTCCAAAGGAAACCTTGTTGTAAAATTTATGGTTGTTAATGACAGTTATGGTAAGATTAATAGTATTCCAAAATTTAAAATCACCGTGAAAAATGCTAAAAAGAAAACTGTTATTTCATATGCAAAGGCTTCATATAAGGTTATTGTTCCAAGTTATAAAGGAAAAGCTTGTACTGTAACCATTCCTAAATCTTGTTTTAAAGTAGAAAAAAATAAAATAGATATCCGTACTTCAACTATTAAGATTTCTGGGCAAATGGCAAACGCGTCATTATAGTAAAAAAACCTCTGGGCGATTTCCTCGCCCAGAAGTTTTTTAGTAATTGGTTAAATTACTTGGTTGTGAAAGAAAGTGAAATATTAACTTCCTTATCTACATATCCGATAGTAGTTCCGTTTGCATCATGGAAAGCAACTCTTACTGTAACCTTTGTAACATCAACAGTCTTTCCAGAAGCTAAAACCGTATTCATGTTGGATGCATCAACTTTACCATTGGTAGCTCTTACACCATTTGAATATCCTTCTACAGCAACAATCTGAGCGGCCTGGTCACCATCTGCACCATACTTAACTCCGTCGTAAGAGTACTGGATGGTAGATGCCAGTGAAGCCTGAATAGAAGATCCAGATGTAACACTAGCATCTTTTAACTTCATATCGGTGATTGCATCGTTTGAAGAATCTTTGATAACAAATGACTTTGTAACTGTAGTCTTTGTATCCTTAGATCCGTCAGCATAAGCAGCATCTGCAGAACGATCATGTTTTGGAGTAACTACGATTGTAACAGTTACAGTATATGTTCCCTCTGCAAGCTTGGTAAATAAAGTTCCATTCTTTGCTACAACATCTACTGTAAGCTGATTAGGTGTACCATTATTACCAGCATCAAATGCAGATCCGGTCTTAACAGTTGTATTTGGTACGTTGTTGTATACAACATCACCTTTAGCATTCTTTACGGTGTAGTAGATTCCTTTAACATTACTTGCAGTCTTTGAAGCTGCATCAGCAACTGCTACATCATCTAAGTCAGCACCAGCGGTTAATTTCTTCTTTTCAACACCCTTTAATAATTCAGAAACGCTAACAACAAGCTGACGTGCAGATGTATTATCAGCATTTACAACAGCATCTTCTTCTGTCTGTGCTGCACCATTTGCATTGTTAATATTTAAGCTATAAGAGATAGAATCTCCAGCTACACCGGCTTCCTGTACGTTAACAGTTACAACCTGTGCACATACTTCTTTACCATCCTTCATGAATGTGAATTTGAAAGTATATGTTCCCTTTGTTGCATAATTAGAACCAACAAATTTGTATGTTGTTTTGCTTCCTGGTGTTCCTGTCTGAGTAGGTAAAACAACTGTAGATTTAGTTACACCATCTGGAGCACCTTCGCAAGATACGCTGATGTTTCCGTTATTTCCACTTGTATAGTCAAAGTCATTTCCATACTGATCCTTAGTGGTGAATGCAACAGTCTCAGCATTTGCACCAGCTGCATTAGATACAATTACGCTAGTCTTATCAGCGCTCATTGTAACAACTTTTCTTGTAGCTACAACAGTTACAGGTACAGAAGCAACAATCTTGTCATCTTTTTTAATAAAGATATATGCAGTTCCTTCTTTTGCTGGAACGAGCTGTACTCTATTATTCTTCTGCATTGTATTTCCAAGGATCATCAGTGTAGTCTTATCACTAGACTCAACAGTATATTCTCCATAGTTAGAGATTTCTTTTCCATCAGTATCTTTGATTTCAAAGTAAGCCCATACAGCCTTTGTCTCATCTACAGCAATTTTATCATTGTCCTTTAAAGAACTGAATTTCTTATTGTTTTCACCAATTCTTACCTTGAAAGAACTTACAGCAGCCTGATCAGTAGCTGTGATTGTGAGCTTATTTGGTCCGATGTTTCCATCTGCTTTACCATCTGCTGTGTACTTATTTGTCTTATAAGTAATCTCTGCTGTTGCAGTGTCACCAACTTTATTTAAGTAAAGTTTAGATCCGTTTACATATC
>ENA-ORSR01001851-ORSR01001851.1-human-gut-metagenome-genome-assembly--contig:-NODE-1851-length-13376-cov-2.946851_pt1 | contig 13376 bp, 10 predicted proteins | sample MGYA00241901_ERZ509166 | MGnify/ENA primary metagenome ERZ509166 (study PRJEB26280, sample SAMEA2338860) | human gut metagenome | biome: human gut; feature: human-associated habitat; material: faeces... | reverse complement strand
GCACCTCTATAATCTATTCTAAACGTTATTATTCTTAACACTAATTTTCAAACTTAAGTAAAACTAAATAAATTCTAAGTAAAAACTTCTATGTAAAAAAAATTCAAGTAATAAATTCCTAACTAAAATATTTTTATATAAATATAGGAATTTAAACAAATCAAATCCAAAATATTTCTATCTGAATTTCCAAATTCAAATAAGGAACTTCTATTTTGTACAAAATTCCAAATAACAAATTCTATTCAAATTATTTTCATTTTAAACATAAAAATCCAAATAACAGATTTTTAATCAAAATATTTTCATTTCAAAAAATCGGATAATAAAATATCAACCAAAAAAATGGAATTTCTATTCCAAAGATTACTCTCTACACAAAAATGAATTCAAAATAAAAATAAAATTATCGTAACTATTCATAATCCGTTTACAAAGACGTATTCCCGATGTCTTCTCTTATATGGTTATTTTTATCTGAATAGTTATAAACTACCTGTAATCCTGTTTCAAAAATTCCTGTCATGATATTTTATATCTCAAACAAATATGTACTTTTCTTCATAATTCAAATTAAACCTAGAATCATTTTATTATATCATATTCCCCGATTTATTGTAAATCAGAAATTATTACAAAATAAATGTTTTAATTTATCTATTTTTTCTCTTTTTTTTCTTCTTACGAACAGAATATCCAAATGTCCCCAAAGATTCTCCCAGCCCAAAATATGTCCCGTGAGAATATACAATTGGTGCTGCTTTTTCTAAATGAAACGTTCCTCTCTCATCCATATAGGAATCGTCCACTGTCACATGAACAACATCTGCTATAAACATCGTGTGAGAACCAAGTGCCACTTCCTCTCTGACACGGCACTCGATATTTACCGGACTATCCTCAATGACAGGAGCATTAATTTTCTTTGCTTCCCCTTTAATCAGACCAGTCTGTTCAAACTTGTCCATATCCCTTCCGGAACGGACACCACAGAAATCGGTTGCTTTTGCAATCTTTTCCGTAGTGAGGTTTACAACAAATTCCCCTGTTTCATGTAACGCTTTATAGGAATGTCTCTCTGGGCGAACAGAAATGTAGAGCATGGGTGGATTGGTACATACCGTTCCTGTCCAGGCCACTGTTATAATATTATCATTTCCCTCTTTATCTCTCACCGATACCATAACCGCCGGAAGAGGGTATAACATATTACCCGGCTTAAAATCTAATTTACCCATACTCTGTCCTTTCTATTACTGAAATTATTGTAAAAATTACTATAAATATCCCTAATTATTTTTTCATCCAAACTATCTGATATTTATAAAGCAGATACTTTGAATCACCTTTGTAAACAACATTCCGGAAAACCATCAATACTTACAAAATGTAAATTTCCAGAATTTTACCATAAGCAATTAATGAATAATTAGATAGATTTCTTAATTGACTGTCTGATTTCTTCTAACTGCTCCGCAGAAATCTCCTGCTGTGGCCAGTTAAGATTCAGTCCATCTCCCTCATAACGAGGAATCAGATGTAAGTGGAAATGATTTACAGTCTGTCCTGCAATCTCTCCATTATTCTGAACAAGGTTCAGCCCGTCACACTTTAACGCATCTCTCATTGCTCTTGCGATACAGGTAGCCAATGCAAATAACTTGCCAGCTGTCTCTCCATCTAAATCATAAATATTGTCAAAATGTTCCTTAGGGATAATGAGACAATGTCCCTTTGTTGCCGGATTCACATCAAGAATTACTGTGAAATGGCTGTCTTCATAAACCGTAGCAGAATGAATCTCTCCTTTTGCAATCTTACAGAATATACAATCTTCTTTCATTATTAAACACACCTTTCTCTTCCTATAGCGTGTTTGAAAAATGCTCTAGTACATATCGAAAAAACAAAAAACAATCTGCACATCTCGCTTTATAAAAAAACACTTTCAAACACATACCACTATTTCATATCTAATATTATAAATATATATAAAACCCTTTAAAACTTAAAAATCAATGTCGCCAGTGGCGGCACAGATATTTTAATGGAGTATGGTCTCAAATCCCAACATTCAGAGACCGCCTGAACTTCCTGATGCTCGTCTCTGCCTTCGCCGCCAAATTCCACAGCATCGCTATTCGAAATCATTGTATACTTTCCAGCTTTCGGAACACCTACCTGGCAGTTCTCTTTCTCTTCTGTGCCAAAGTTACATATAAATAGCAGATTATCTCTGCCTGACGGTGACTTTCTCATAAATCTTAATACAGAGGACTCCGCATCCATCCCGTTAATCCACTCAAAAGAAGCTCTCAGTGGATCATACTCATAAAGGGCAGGATATTCCTGATAAATCCGAATCAGGGACTTCACATATTCCTGCGAAGAAATATTTTCATGTGAATGAAGATCCCACGCCTTTCTTCCGGGCACTCCCATCAGATAGCCATAAGACATCCTGACTCCTGTTAACTTATCATAATCACATGAAGGCTTCTTGTCAATGAGAGATTCATCAAAAAGATTATTTTTCTCTTTATTAAGTAAAAGCAGTGTATTAGAGAAATCTCCCTTCATCAATGGTTGTGAAAGACAGAAATATTTTCCCTGTCTCTTCTCAAAATCTGTTCCAAGATATTCTTCCACTCCTGCTTTTAATTCCATATTCCATTCAAAGTCAAAGAAGTCTCTTGTCTGTTTTCCTTTTATTTCTTCCCCAATGAACAGTACACTGTTGTCTTCTTTTTTTATTACTTCTTTTGCTTTCTCAAGAAAATCAGAAGAATTCTCACTCAATCCCCGAAATACAAATCCATCGATATGATATTCTTTTATCCAGAACAAGATATTAGCAAGAAGATAGTTGACTGCCTGCGGATGTTTTTTCTCAAAAAGATGTACTGCTCTTGTTAAATATTCTGGTGATATTTCTAACATAACTCCAATATTTCTTTTATGTGAACGGTTCACAAAAAATCGCATTGTATCCGGTGTGTTCCCGTAAAATGCCGGCTCAAAAAATCCTCTTTCCACTCCGAGTTTCGCTCTCTCCAGTGTGCCTCGGAGTAAAATATGTGTATGCCCCATATCCTGCACAATTTCCTGTACTTTCTCATCCGGGGAATCTAATTCACTAATCCGTACTTCACACACAGACATCGGTGTCTTAAAAACATTTCCATGATATCGTTTGGAAAGCCATCTCGAATCCTCCCAGCGAAATCGCCCAAGATCAAACATTCTTGACGCGCCGTTTTCCTTTTCCTCATTCATTACGGCATATGGGTCAACCATCTGTATTATGTCACCCTGTACATTTTTTATTTCAAATTTATAAAACTGTCCACAGGAAAGTCCTGGAATAAACAGTTCAAAAATGTCGGAGTTCTCCATTTTGTGCATCGGATATAACATTCCATTCCAATAATTAAAATCACCAACTACGCTGACACGCCTTGCTCCTGGTGCCCATACTGCAAAATACATTCCTTCTGTATTTCCAAGTTTTACTTTATGACAGCCCATCTTATGATAAACTTCTGTCCAGTTTCCTTTTGAGAATAATTTTTCTTCTTCTTCCGTAATCAGCCCTTCATAACTGTACGGATCACTACTTATATAAGTATTTCCATCATGAAACGTCATATGTATCTGATAAGAGAATGGTCTTTTATGAGGAAGAAACAGTGAAAATACTGGCTGTCTTTCTACAGTATCCATAGGATAACGCTCGCCATCCTCTGAAATAACTTCCATCTTTACCGCATCTGGATGATAGGCAGAGATAACCTGTCCTTGTAAGATAAAATGTCGTCCCAGTAAATCTCTCGGCTTACTGCAGTTACCAAAAACCAATTCCATAACCTGGTCTTTTTTTACGACTTCGCTGATTTCATATCTCATGTCATTCCCTCCTCTTTTCAGTTACTTTTTTCGAAAACAAACATTCATATATAGTATATTCAAAAATGCTTTCTGACATTCATAATCAAATATATAAATGTATTGTTACCTGGAATACAAATCATATTTAAAGCACTTAATTCAAGAATGTCCGGCATTCTTGCTGGGAAAATATTTTTATATGACTTATACGATTTTTAATAGTTACTTACATTATAATTTTTTTAGATAAGAAAGTCAATAAATGTCAAAAAAGAAGAAATCCCAGAAACAGTAACTTTCCACTGTTTCTGAGATTTCTTCTTCATTTATAGCAACTAAATTAAGAAATTGTTTTTTTAATCTTTGGCCGGTATCTTCATGATAGATATTCTCTAAGGTACCAGTCAATGACTAACGGCAATATGTTTACATGTTATTAGACATTTGCCTGTCACTTATTATACGTTTATTGTTCGTTTGTTTATTATTGTTTTATCATTATTCGAACAATCGGGACTACTTGCTTTCTACTGGCTTTCTTAAAAGGCCAAGCATAACTGCTCCAACGATGGAACCGATTGCTAAAGCAATGATATACATTAATGGATTTCCTACTACTGGGAATACGAAGATTCCACCATGAGGTGCCATCAGTGTACATTTGAATGCCATAGATAACGCTCCGGCTACTGCTGAACCGATTACACAAGAAGGAATAACGTGGAGGGGATCTCCTGCTGCGTATGGAATGGCTGCTTCAGAGATGAAGCAAAGTCCCATGATTGCGTTAACTGGTGCTGTTTTTCTATCGTTATCTGTGAATTTGTTTTTAAATACCCATGAAGCAATGGCAATAGCGATTGGAGGAACCATTCCAGCTACCATAACGGCTGCCATGATCATGTAACCTGCGTCTGTCTGGTATGCTAAAGAAGCTGTACCAAATACATATGCTGCTTTGTTGAATGGGCCACCCATGTCAATGGACATCATACCACCAATAATTAATCCAAGTAAAATACTGTTTGTTCCGGATAAGGAGTTTAATGCATCAGCAAGTAACTGGTTTAACCAGGAGAAGAATGGGTTAATTGCAAACATAATCACACTGATTAATAAAAGACCTGCAACTGGATAAATTAACATTGGTCTGAGACCATCCATGGAACTTGGCATTTTCTCAGTAATCTTTTCTAAAGCTAATACCAGATAACCTGCCAGAAAACCTGCAAATAATGCTCCAAGGAAACCACCGGAAATTACCGTGATGTCTGAATTAAAACAAGAAGCAAATGTTGTTCCGGCACTTGCGATTGCACCACCGGCAAAACCAACCATTAAACCAGGGCGATCAGCAATACTCATCGCAATGAATCCTGCAAGAATTGGAAGCATGAAGTTAAATGCTACACCACCGGCTGTCTTAAAGAATGCTGCCATTGGTGTGTTCATACCAAAGTTAGATGGATCGATAGAATAATCATCTAACAAAAAGGCAATCGCAATAAGGATACCACCACCGATAACGAATGGAAGCATATTAGAAACACCGTTCATCAGATGTTTATAAATCTGACGTCCAAAGCTTTCATCTCCTTCGGAAGCAGTGCTTGCTGCCTTACCGCCTTCATGATGATAAATCGGTCCATCACCTTTTACTGCTCTCTCGATTAATTCCTGAGATTTATGAATACCATCGGAAACTTTTACTTTGATAACTGGCTTGCCATCGAAACGAGCCATTTCTACATTTTTATCTGCTGCAATGATGATTCCGTCACATGCATCAATTTCTTCCTGAGTAAGAACGTTTTTCGCTCCACCGGAACCATTCGTTTCTACCTTAATAGAAATTCCTAATTCCTTACCTTTTTCTTCAAGTGCTTCGGCTGCCATATAAGTATGTGCGATACCTGTTGGACATGCAGTTACTGCAAGAACCTGGTATCCGGCTTTCTTTGCAGGAGCTTCGGCTGCCTGTGCTGCCTTGTCCTCTTCTCCGTATTTTTCTGTTTCCTTTTCATCAATCGCTGCTAAAAATTCATCAACTTCTTTGGCAGATAATAACTTTTCACGGAAAGCAGGGTCCATTAAAATAGTAGATAATCTGGATAATGCTTCCAAATGAACATCAGAACCTTCTGCAGGAGCTGCAATCATAAAGAAAAGATTGGATGGCTCTCCGTCAAGTGCTGCACAGTCAACTCCAGATGGTACTGTGATTGCTGCAATACCTGGGTTGATAACTGCTTCATTTTTTGAATGTGGAATACAGATTCCCTCTGCAATTGCAGTAGGTCCTTCGGATTCTCTTTTCATGATTCCTGCTTTAAAAGCAGCTTTGTCTTTGATGTTGCCAACTTCTTTATGAAGGTCAACGAGTAAATCAAGCATCTGTTCTTTTGTGCTTACTTCTGCGTTAAGAACAACTGCCTCTTTCTTTAACAAATCGACAATTCTCATAATTTTTTCCTCTCTAAAATTTAAAATATTTTTTGTTTTATCTCAAATTTCTGTTTCATTTTAGTTTCTATCATATTCAACTTTTTGAATATAAAATGATAACAGGAACTTTTTAATAAATTCAAAGCACATTCGCTGATTTGATTCAGCATTTTTAAACTTTATTCGGTAATCTGTTTCAGCATCTTTTCATACATTTCCAGAGATGCAAGTCCCTCGGAAAATGCTGTGGCACTACCTGCAGCTGTACCGCTCTTTAATGCTTCTTCATAATTACCACCGCGGATATATCCTGTGATAAATCCTGCCACCATAGAATCTCCGGCACCAACGGAATTTACTACTTTGCCCTTCGGTGTTCCCATCTTAATGTTCTGACCATCTTCTGTGATAAGAATGGCTCCGTCTCCAGCCATGGAAATCAATACATTTACTGCTCCCTTTTCCTGAAGCTTCTTTGCGTAATGTACGATGTCCTCATCTGTTTTACATACTGTTCCGAACATTTCCCCAAGTTCATGGTTATTTGGCTTAATTAAGAACGGATGATATTTTAAAACATTAAGAAGTAAATCTTTTGTCGCATCTACAACTACACGGATTCCTTTGGATTCGAGACTTGCAAGGATTTTTTCATAAATGTCTTCCGGCAATGTGTTTGGAATACTTCCTGCCAATACAAGAATATCTTCTTTTGTAAGAGTATCAAGCTTTGCAAAAAGTTCATTGATTGCTTCTTCTGTAATTACTGGTCCCTGTCCGTTAATCTCTGTCTCATCGCCATGTTTTACTTTTACATTGATTCTGGAATTGCCCTCTGGCAGATGAATGAAATCTGTGTGGATTCCCTGTGCTGCCAGTCCATCCTCAATTGCCTTTCCTGTAAATCCCGCAACAAAACCAAGAGCTGTTGTTTCAAGGCCGAGAGTATTCAAAATCGTAGATACGTTAATTCCCTTTCCACCGTAAAAAATAGATTCTCTTGTAGAACGATTGACATCTCCTAATTTCAGATCGTCAAGGAATACTACATAATCTAAAGCCGGATTAAAAGTTACCGTATAAATCATTACTTTCGTTCCCTCCTTTAAGTTCCCTTTTTCAATGTACTTACGGAATCTTTTATACCTGATTTCTATAGGAGAGATTCCAGAAATACATTTTGTAGTTTTGACTTGCTTTGTTTGTGATTAAAGTATAACAAAACAATACCTTTTATACATCTAACGAATGTCATTGATATCAATTTGAATTTGTCATATTCTTATATGACATTTGTCACTTTTTTAGAATTTTGTCGATTTGATTCTTCATTTGGAATAAAAATGTGCTGCTGTCACCCTCCTCATCTACATAACTTTTAATAAGACTGTCTGTTTTCTCATAAGCTTCTTCATACTGTTCAAAACGATTTGGAATTACTCCGGCATCAATTGCTGTATCAAGAAGGGACATATCTATTATGCTGTCTCCCGGTGTATCTTTATTCAGCAGATTCATTGTATCCTGTGAAGTATTTACAGATTTTAATACAGAAGCTGCTGAGGTATCTTCGTATACAAGTTTTTGAATATCTGTATCTGTTGTAAGTAACTTCACAAAATCCCATGCACATTGCTTTTTCTCTGTCCTTGAACTCATTCCTGCCATAAGTGCACTCATCTCCGAACGGTTATCCCCAGAAGGCCCTGCTGGCATACGGATACATGTCCATTCAAAGCCAGAATATTTTTTGATTCTCCACGGATATGGCATGTAAGTTCTATAGTCAGAAAATGTAAACGGACGAAATGCCACTTTTCCCAAATCGAAATCATTAGATGTGACCTGATAATTCCGATTTGTTGCTTCAAGGCGCTTTACAAATTCAAGCGACTGCGAAAACTTTTCATCAAGAAAATTTGAGGATGTCCCGCTCTGATTAAATGGTGTTATTCCGTTCGAATATACTGCCTGTAGCCATGTATAGTCATAACATCCAAATTGATCCATCTGTCCATCTCCATCAGAATCTTTCACTATTGTTTTACAGATGTCATAAAAATCATCCCACGTCCAGTCATTATCCGGGACTTTAATTCCCTCTTTTTGTAAAAGCGTCTTATTTACAAACATCAGGGTCGGATTACATTCCATCGGAAGTGCATACTGGCTTCCTTCATATTGTCCGGCTTTATAAACAGAAGAATAAAACACATTGAAATCAAATTCTTTATCGCCGCCAACTAACATATCTAAATTTTTCAGAGCACCAAGCGATGCTAATGTATTAAAATCCTCATCCAATACCAGATACACGTCTGGTTCCGTTCCCTTTAAAATCTGTTCTGAAAGCCACTCTGAATAATCATTTGAAAGAATGCCCTTTTCATATTCTACCTTTACATTTGGATATTTCGATTCAAACTTCTTAATCGCCTGATCAAGAATCTCATAATGCACTGTCCCGGGGACCTCCCAATTGCTTCCATAAAAAATTCCTACCCGGAGCGTATTCTGGTCTCCATAATGTAGATAGATCAGGCTGCTAATAAAAAGAACTGCCATTACAAAAAGGATTCCTGTCCCTTTTTTTAACTTTATATCTCCCATTATTGTCTCCTCCGATATTCAAATTCATTTATTTATCCGACTATATCAATTACCTTATTCTCCAATATATCTATTTACCGCTCCTGTTTGCACCGCCCAGATTGCAAGCTGCGTTCTATCCCTGAGTTCTAACTTACTGAGAACGGAACTTAAGTAGTTACGGACAGTTCCTTCAGAAAGTGCAAGTTCCGATGCAATCTCTTTATTTGACATTCCACATCCTATTTTCTGAATGACTCTCCATTCTGTTTTTGTCAATTCCTCTGTAAGTTCATTATCCACCTGAATCGCATAGCTGCTCTGTGCCATATGATTAAATAATTTTACAATCTTATCCGTAATTTCTGGATTAATCATTGCCTTTCCACTCACAACTGTCCGAATTGCCTCCGCAAGATTCTTCATGGAAATTCCTTTTAAGAGATAGCCACTTGCTCCATACTTTAACGCTCCAAAAATATATTCATCATCATCAAAAGTTGTGAGAACGATAATATAAATATCTGGATATTTTTCCTTGACCAGACGAGTACATTCTACACCGTCAATACCTGGCATACGAATGTCCATCAATATAACATTCGGCTTTTTCTTTTTTATTTCGGAAAGTACCTGCTCTCCGTTTTCCGCTATTCCTGTTACTTCCATATCTTCATTTGCCCCAAGAACAATTTTCAGACTTTCCCGAATCAATTCCTGGTCATCTGCTATTAATACTTTGATCATTGTCTATTCCTCTTATTTTTATTATATTTATTATTTTCGATATATTTAATAATATCTCATTTTAGTTCTATTTTTATCTTGCCGACATTTTCTTGATATATTTCAAAATACCCTCTTTCCTATTTTCACTGACTGTCCTTCGCTTTGTCATTATTGTCTGCGAGATTATTTAACTCATCTCTATCCTTTTTTCCAGTCAGCTTATTTCGAATCGGTATCTTCGCAATAATCGTAAACCCAATCATTCCCTGATAGTTAACCTCACCATTTAGAAGCTCTACCCTTTCTCTTATATGTTTTAAACCAAAGCCTTCTTTTATTGACTCACAACCGCAGCCATTATCACTGATGATAATCATCAGCTCCTCATCTTTTTCGCTAATACGAATCCAGATTTCTGTTGCCTTTCCGTGGCGAATAGCGTTGGTCGTACTCTCCTGTATAATACGGTAAATGACTTCCTCCTCATCTGCCTCAAATTCAAGTTCTTCCATATAAGAAACAAAGTAAATTTTCGTGTTCGTGACCTTTGACATATCCTCTATCATCTGATGAATCGCATTGTTCAGTGACATTCGCTCTAATGCATCTGGCTTTAACTTTCTTACCGAACGGCGGACATCCTGAAGCCCACGTCTTGCAGTATCGCCGATTCCTTCCAGCTGTTCTTTCGCTTTATCTGGTGCAATGTCCATAAGTACCAGTACCGCATCAATCCCAACTGATATTCCTGTTAAAATATGTCCCAGCGTATCATGGATTTCTCTTGCCAGGCGATTTCTCTCTTTCGTCTCTCCCATTAATTCTTTTTCCTGAGCGAACTCATGAAGCTGTTCATTTGCTTTTTGCAACTGTTCATTTAAAAGCTTGATTCGTTCTCTCTCTCTTCGGTCCTTCATCATAAGAATAACAATGTATATTAGAAACAAGACCATATTTGTAATCTCACAAATTGTCTTTACACTGAGAAAAATCCTTTCTGTATTCCAGTCATAAAATGCAGCCCACGTCTCAAAAGAATTTAATGGAATAAACATCGTGACAAGATTGTAACTGCATACCATGTAACATAAAAATGCAATAAATAAAAATATCAATTTATTTTTCCTGTCCTCGACATAGATGAGCATATCCGCTACTACAAGAAAAATCACTCCATTATAAGACATATCTAACTCTTTCAATACAAAAATAAGAAAGATAATCTCGAACACATTCCACAGTAAAACCTTCTCTTTGCCCTCGGCCTCATTTTTTCTCTTGTAATAAATAATCCCACATAAAAAAAAGAGAGAAAATACTACCATAATGATTCTTTGTTCCGGTCTTTCCGGCATCACCTTAAGCGTTCCAATAAATTTTTGTGCTTCCTGGGCCGCCGCCACCCTGTACTGTGTCAATACGATGGTAAAAGTAAGAAAGAGAACAATAATCACATTAAGCAATACCATCATCGTAAAACACTGGTGCTGATATCCTGCTGCGTCCTTTCTTTTTTCCATTGATATTCCTCCTTCCTCTTACTGCCATCCTGACAGGCTATAATCATTTATATTGTCTTTTGTAATAAGGGAAACAGGAACAATGCACTGCTTTTCAGTTTTCTTTCCATCAAGAATTTTGTAAAGCATTTCCACAGTTTTCTTTCCGGTAGTTCTTGGTGACTGTGCTGAAGTTGCCGCCATCTTATTTTCATAGATCATCGTTTTAGCCTCCGGCGAACCATCCGCCCCATATACAAGAACATCTGATAACATATGCTCCGCATCTAACGCAGCCATCGCCCCCATTGCACTTGGATCATTTAATGCCATTACCACATCAATATCTTTCGTTTTATTTAAAACTTTTTCCACCAGCGGCTGAGAAAGTTCAAGCTGCCCCTGACATTCAAGTTCTCCTACATTCTCATACTTCCATCCAGCCTTCTCAAGTGTTTCCTTAAATCCTTTAATTCGGTCGATTGCCGATTTATTTTCCGACTGAACTAAAAAAAGAATCTTCCCTTTTTTTCTCCGTTTCATTAAATCTTTCGCACACTGTTCTCCTGCCTGATAATTATTTGAAACAACCGTACCATCTACAAAACTCCGGTTATAAATCAACGCATCCACAGCAATCACCGGAATCCCTGCTTTTTTTGCTTTTGCTAATGAAGAGCCTATTTTTTTCCAGTCCACAGCGTTAATCAGAATACAGTCCACTTTTTCTTCAATAAATTTCTCCACCTGCTTTGCCTGCACTTTCGCATCCATGCCCGAATCCCTTGTTTCAAGCACATCGCCCTTACTTTCCACAACCGCTTTAATCTCCTCATTAATCACTTCAAAATACGGGTTATTCATTGTCATATACAAAGCACCGATTGTTCTTTTCGATTTTTCACTCTCATTCTTATTCCTGCTGAAAAATAAAAGCGCAATACTTACAATGCAAATCGTTGCCACAATAATATAGCCTATACATAAAATTGCTTTCTTCCCTCTCACATCTGTCCCTCCTATATTCAATAATCTGCTCTCGGAATCTTTTTGTACTTGATTTTGATAATCATCACTTGCTATTATTGTAACTTTTTCGGCAATTTTTGTCTATCCATACAGGGAAAAATCGAAAAACCTCTTATCTTGACACACACAAAAAAAGCCCCTATACTTTTAAATGTAAAAGAAGGTATACTAACTATGTTTTTCAGATTATTTTATGAAAAAAGAAGAAAAAATAATTTCTATAATAACTAATCAAAACAAAAATCAACTAAATTTGCATGTTTCTAAACGATTCAAAATTTTATTATAAAAAGGAGGACTGCTCATGAATTGTCCAAACTGTGGCACATATTATGATGAGAACGAAAAGATATGTAAAAAATGTCACACCCCTTTAAGCAATGCAGTTTACAATCAGGTATCATCAGGTAATGACATAAATCAACCTGCCCCTAAGAGAAAAAGCTTTGTACCGATCGTTGCAACTATTCTTATCTGCTGCCTTATCGCAGGCGGAATCGGAGGATACTTTTATTACATTTCCCGCGTAAAACAAGGTTGCCGGGAAGCAACCAGGCAGATTTTCACTTACGCCAAAAATATGGACTTCTCCGACGTGGCTCCTTCCGATTTACCGGAACCACTGAAGTCCGAACCAAACGTAAGAGAACTCGTAAAACAACAATTAAAAACATACATCGGTGATAGCGAACTCGGCTCACTCGTAGATGTTGACAGTATTGATGTAACTACTCTATGTGATGAGATGGTCGATCAGGCATCTTACAAAATTACCGATGTCTCCGCAACCTATAACTCCTGCACTGTAACCGTCACTACAAAAAATATCGACTTCTACAGCCTGCCAGGAACCATCTATGATGAAATCAAATCCCAGATTACCGATGGAAACTCCTCTTTATGGACTTCCATAAAGAACTCTATCTCCTCCCTCTTAGGAGGAAGCAGCCAGACATCCATCGAAAAAATTGACATATCTGAGAACTTGAAAAACTGGTACAAAGAAACAAAGAAAAACGGCCCAACGAGAAAAACTACGGGAAAAATCGTATTCGGAATTAAGGATGGAAAATGGGCTCTGATTTCATTTGATGAAAGGCTAATCTACGGGTATTACGGCCTGCGGCCTCTGCAATAGTGAGGTTGGTGGCTAAACAGACGAACCCCCGAAGCCTGGCATATGTAAAAATGCACTCT
>ENA-ORSR01001846-ORSR01001846.1-human-gut-metagenome-genome-assembly--contig:-NODE-1846-length-13414-cov-4.682761_pt1 | contig 13414 bp, 8 predicted proteins | sample MGYA00241901_ERZ509166 | MGnify/ENA primary metagenome ERZ509166 (study PRJEB26280, sample SAMEA2338860) | human gut metagenome | biome: human gut; feature: human-associated habitat; material: faeces... | reverse complement strand
TTTCGGACATCAGACAAGAAGATGGAACCCTAAGATGGCTCCGTACATCTACACAGAGAGAAATGGTATCCATATCATTGACTTACAGAAGTCTGTAGGTAAGGTTGACGAGGCTTACAAGGCAATCTCTGATATTGCTGCTGAAGGTGGTACAATCCTTTTCGTAGGTACTAAGAAGCAGGCTCAGGATGCTATCGCTACTGAGGCAGAGCGTTGCGGAATGTTCTATGTTAATGAGAGATGGTTAGGCGGTATGCTTACTAACTTCAAGACAATCCAGAGCAGAATTGCAAAGCTTAAGGAAATCGAGACAATGCAGGAAGATGGAACATTTGATGTTCTTCCTAAGAAGGAAGTTATCAAACTTAAGAAGGAACTTGAGAAGCTTCAGAAGAACCTTGGCGGTATCAAGGAAATGAAGAAGCTCCCAGATGCAATCTTCATCGTTGATCCTAAGAAGGAAAGAATCTGTGTTCAGGAAGCACATGCACTTGGTATCAAGTTAATCGGTATTGCAGATACTAACTGTGATCCAGATGAATTAGATTATGTAATCCCTGGTAATGATGATGCTATCAGAGCTGTTAAGTTAATCGTATCTAAGATGGCTGATGCAGTTATTGAGGCTAATCAGGGTGAAGAAGCAGCTCCAGCTGTAGAGGAAGAAGTAGCTGAGGAAGCTTAATATTTAAGCAACGACTTAAGTTTATGTATGCTTCAGCCTGCAAGTTCAGGTTGAAGCATTTTTAAAATTATTATTTATTGGAGGATATGATAATGGCAGCAGTTACAGCAGCAATGGTTAAAGAACTTAGAGAGTCTACTGGCGCAGGTATGATGGAGTGTAAGAAGGCTCTTACAGAGACAAATGGTGATATGGAAGCAGCTGTTGATGTTCTTAGAAAGAGCGGAGCAGCTAAGGTTGAGAAGAAGGCAGGAAGAATTGCAGCAGAAGGTATTACAAGAGTTGCATCTAAAGGCAATACAGCAGTTGTAGTAGAAGTTAACTCAGAGACAGATTTCGTAGCTAAGAACGCTACATTCCAGGAATTTGTACAGGCTGTTGCTGACAAGGCACTTAAGGCTTCAGTTGATAAGGCTGGAGATGGCGAAGATGTATGCGCTATCCTTGATATGCAGTCAGAACTTGAAGAGAAGACTCTTACAATCGGTGAGAAGCTTTCTATCAGAAGATTCCAGAAGATTACAGGTGACTGTGTAGCTTCATATATTCACGGTGGCGGAAGAATTGGTGTTCTTGTTGCAGCAGATGGCGCTTCTAATGATGCAATCAAGGAAGCACTTACTAACGTAGCAATGCAGATTGCAGCTATGAACCCACAGTACCTTAGCAGAAACGATATGTCAGCAGATGAACTTGCTAAGTTAAGAGAGATTACAGAGAAGAGTGCATTAAATGATCCAGCTTCTCTTCCAAAGCCAATCTTAAACAAGTTAATTGATAAGGCTATTAACGATAAGGTATGGAGCGATGCTGATATTGCAACATACGAAGAGCATAAGAGCAACATGCAGTACTTATTCAACTTCCTTTCAAAGGAAGCAGCTGCACAGTTAGCAGAGCTTGCATTAGCTGATGAGGCTAATATCGTAGCAGATAAGATTTTCAACGGATTAGTAGAAGGCCGTGTATCTAAGCAGCTTAAGGAAATCTGCCTTATGGATCAGGTTTATGTTAAGGCTGAAGATGGAAAGCAGTCAGTTGCTAAGTATCTTGCAGAAGTTGCTAAGGCTAACGGTGCTTTCACAGTTAAGGGATACGTTCGTTTTGAGACAGGTGAAGGTCTTGAGAAGAAGAACGAAGATTTCGCAGCAGAAGTTGCAGCTCAGTTAAAGTAATATATAATTATAATCAATTATAATATACGGTGAGTATTAACAATCCTCCGGAGTTTGATATTGGACTCTGGAGGATTTTTTGGAATATAACAGAGATTTAAGACTTCTATATTTGACAGTTATATGCTATAATCGTCAATATATGACATTATAGGATATCAATTAATAACTGGAGGCACGTATGGATAACATTAAAAGAGTAATACTTAAACTTAGTGGTGAGGCTCTTGCTAAGAAAGAGGGCGGCTACAATGATGAGCTTATAGAGAATATTGCTAATCAGGTTAAGACAATAGTTGATAAAGGAACAGATGTTGGTGTAGTTATTGGTGGTGGTAACTACTGGAGAGGCCGTTCTAATGATAATATCGACAGAACTAAGGCTGACCAGATAGGTATGCTTGCAACAATTATGAACTGTATATATGTTTCAGAGATATTCCGTTCACAGGGACTTAAGACTAATATTCTTACACCATTCGAATGCGGAAGCATGACAAAGCTTTTCTCTAAGGATAGAGCTAATAAGTATTTTGAGAAAGGTATGGTTGTATTCTTTGCAGGTGGAACAGGTCATCCATATTTCTCAACAGATACAGGTATTGTATTAAGAGCTATTGAGCTTGATGCAGATGCTATTCTTCTTGCCAAGGCAATTGATGGAATATATGACAGCGATCCTAAGATTAACCCAGAGGCTAAGAAGTATGATACAATCTCAATCAACGAAGTTGTTGAGAAGAAGCTTGGAGTTATTGATATGACAGCTTCAGTTATGTGTATGGAGAATAAGATGCCTCTTATGGTATTCGGACTCGAAGAAGAGAACAGCATAGTTAATGCTTTATCAGGAAAGTTTAATGGAACAGTAGTAACTGTTGATTAATATAATATTAATGGAGGATTTTATGGAAAATATTAAAGATATTGAAGGAAGAATGCAGAAGTCAGTTGACAACTTAAAGGAAGAATATGTAACAATAAGAGCCGGAAGAGCTAACCCACATATTCTTGACAGATTAAGAGTTGATTATTATGGAACACCTACACCAATCCAGCAGGTTGCTAATGTTTCTGTACCAGAAGCAAGAATGATTCAGATTCAGCCTTGGGAAGCAAGCCTTATTAAGGATATTGAGAAAGCAATTCTTGTTTCAGATTTAGGACTTACACCTAACAATGATGGTAAGACAATCAGACTTGTGTTCCCTGAATTAACAGAAGACAGAAGAAAAGAACTTGCTAAGGATATCAAGAAGAAGGGTGATAATGCCAAGGTTGCTATCCGTAATATCAGAAGAGATGCCAACGATGCAATAAAGAAAGAGAACAAGGCAGGAGATATCTCTGATGATGAAGCTAAGAATTCAGAGGATGAAATTCAGAAGATTACTGATAAGTATATTGCTATGATTGATAGCGCTATAGATGATAAGACTAAAGAGATACTTACAGTTTAAGAAAATGTCAGGGCTGTTGGATATTTTACAACAGCCTTTTTGTAATTGAATGAATTGCGAGAGGAATCATAGATATGGATACATTTAACGAGAGTCTCGGATTAAAGATTCCGGGGCATGTTGCTGTTATTCTTGATGGTAATGGAAGATGGGCTAAGAAAAGACATCTCCCAAGAACAATGGGACATGTGCAGGGAAGTAAAGTTGTTGAAGATATGCTTTATGTCGTAGATGAGCTTGGTGTAAAGTATTTTACTGTATATGCTTTTTCAACAGAGAACTGGAAACGTTCAACAGAAGAAGTAAGTACTCTTATGGGAATCTTAAGAACTTATCTTAAGGATTGTGTTAAGAAATCCATGAAGAATAATGTGCGATGCAGAGTTATTGGAAGAAAAGATGAACTCAGCCAGGATATTATAGACAGTATCAATAATCTCGAAGAGAAAACCAAGAATAATACAGGGCTTAATTTTACTATAGCCATTAATTATGGTGGAAGAGATGAGATAACAAGAGCGGTAAGAAAGATTGCCGGCAAGGTATCAGAAGGGAGTCTTAAGCCTGAAGATATAGATGAAGATACAATAAGTAACAATCTTGATACATGGGAATTGCCAGATCCGGATTTACTTATAAGAACAAGCGGTGAACAGAGATTGTCTAATTATCTGTGCTGGCAGCTTGCTTATACAGAATTTTATTTCACAGATATTTTCTGGCCTGATTTTGACAGGGAAGAACTTATTAAAGCATTTGAGAAATACAATAAGACGGAAAGAAGATTCGGCGGAGTTAAGGAGGAGTAGATTATGCGTACAAGAATTATGAGTGGAGCTGTGCTCATAGTCATACTTTTCACATGCCTGTATTTCGGAGGCTGGGTTACATTCGGGTTCAGTCTGTTTATTTCACTTGTTGGAATGTATGAGCTTATTAAAGTTAAGAAGCTTGAGAAGACAGGACTGGCAGTTGTAGGATATATAGCGGCAATTACCTATTATTTTATTCTTTTGCTTAATGATCCAGCATATATTTTACTGCTTCTTGTAGCTTCATGCATACTTATGATGTCAGTTTATGTATTTACATTTCCAAAATATAAGACAGAAGATGTTATGTGGGTATTCTTCAGTATAGTATATGTTGCTGTAACACTTTCTTATATCTATCAGGTAAGAATGCTGCAGGACGGAATATATATCGTATGGCTTATATTCGTGTCTTCATGGGGCAATGATACATGTGCATATTTCACAGGTGTATTTCTTGGAAAGCATAAGATGACTCCAAAGCTTTCACCTAAGAAGACTTACGAGGGTGCAATAGGAGGAGTTGTCGGTGCTACACTTCTTGGCTTTGGATATGGATTTGCCATAAGCTCTAAGATGTCAGATGTACTTGTACATCCTGTATATACATTTGCAATAGCCAGCTTCATAGGTGCATTCCTGTCTATATTCGGAGACCTGGCTGCATCTGCTATTAAGAGAAATCATGATGTGAAAGACTATGGAAAGTTAATACCGGGACATGGTGGAATTATGGACAGATTCGACAGTGCTATATTCACTGCACCTGTTGTTTACTGGTCAATAGAGGTTATTAACAAAGTCTTTGGAGGTTGATAATGAAGAATGTTTCGATACTTGGTTCAACTGGTTCAATTGGAACACAGACATTAGATGTTATTAGAAGAAATGCTGATATTAACGTAGTTGCACTTGCAGCGGGCACAAGGGTTGCTGACCTTGCAGAACAGGTCCGTGAATTCAAGCCACAGCTTGTATGTATAGGTAAAGAAGAACTTGTTCCAGAGTTAAAGACTCTTATCGGTGATATGGATGTTAAGATTGTAAGTGGTGACGAAGGTCTTATTGAGGCTGCAACAATTGAGAGTGCAGAAATTGTTGTCACAGCGGTTGTAGGTATGATGGGAATTACACCTACAGTTGAAGCTATCAAGGCACATAAGGACATTGCACTTGCCAATAAAGAGACACTTGTGTGTGCTGGTCATATTATTATGAGTCTTGCTAAGGAATGTAATGTTAATATATATCCTGTTGACAGCGAACATTCAGCAATATTCCAGTGCCTTAACGGTGAGAACCGTGGTGAGATAGAGAAGATTCTTCTTACAGCTTCTGGTGGTCCATTCAGAGGAAAGAAAAGAGCTGACCTTGAAAATGTACAGTTAGAGGATGCACTTAAGCATCCTAACTGGGCTATGGGACGCAAGATAACAATAGATTCTTCTACAATGGTTAATAAAGGACTTGAGGTGATGGAGGCACAGTGGCTTTTTGGAGTACCTGCCGAGAAGGTTCAGGTTATAGTCCAGCCACAGAGCATAATTCATTCAATGGTTGAATTCAAGGATGGAGCTGTTATGGCACAGCTTGGAAGTCCTGATATGAGACTTCCTATACAGTATGCTCTTTATTATCCTGAAAGAAGAGAGCTTAACACAGAAAGACTTGATTTCTATGAACTGGCTAAGATTACATTTGAAAAGCCGGATATGGAGACTTTCAAGGGACTTAAGCTTGCTTACGAGGCAGCAGCGCGTGGAGGCAACATCCCGACTGCACTTAATGCAGCTAACGAAGTAGCTGTAGCTAGATTTTTAGACAGAAAGATAAAATATCTGGACATTCCAGATATTATAGAATACGCCATGAATGAAGTGGATTATATCAATAATCCAACAGTAGAGCAGATTCTCTCTACACAGAAGATAGTAACAGACATGATAGAAAGCAGGTGGTAGGAGTTGGTTCTTAATGTTATTCTGGCGATTCTTGTACTCAGTATAATTGTTATTGTCCATGAATTCGGACATTTTATAATAGCTAAGGCTAATGGCATAACTGTAGTTGAATTCTCAATCGGATTCGGACCGAAGCTGATACATTTCAGAAAAGGTGAGACGGAGTATTGTATTAAAGCACTTCCTTTTGGTGGTGCATGTACGATGCTTGGTGATGAGTTCCTTGAGATGAGTGTTATACAGTCAGAAGATGATGACGAAGAGCTTACGGATGAAGAAAAGGAAGCTAAGAAAAGAAAGCTTGCTATCGAAAATGGTTATGACATGGAAAAGTCATTTGCAAGCAAATCAGTCTGGGCAAGAATTGCTGTCATAGCAGCAGGTCCGGTATTTAATTTCCTTCTTGCTTTCGTGTGTGCAGTAGTTATTGTCGGAAGTCTTGGCTATGATCCATGTGACATTGATGTTGTTAAAGATAATTCGCCAGCCACAGAAGCAGGGCTTCAGGAAGGTGATGTCATAACTAAGGTTAATGGACATAAGGTAACATTTTGCAGGGATTTTCATTTCTACATGGCTTATAATGCAGATAAGACTCTTAACATAACATTTACAAGAGACGGTAAAAAGATGACAACAACTGTTACTCCGCAGCGTATTAAGCAGCAGAAGTATCAGGTTGGAATCATGATGAATGAGAATTGTCTCATAAGTTCTGTTACCAAGGATTCTCCGGCTGAAAAGGCGGGACTTAAAGCTAATGATGTTATCAAAGCAGTTGATGGTACTGCAATGAAGAATAGATCCAATGTGACAGAAGCTATTACATCAAGCGGCGGCAAAAAGGTTGTATTCACAGTTACAAGAGATGGAAAAAATGTTGATGTGACAGTTGAACCTAAGAAGGTTGAAGTTGAAAGCTATGATACAGGCTTTGTTGTTTATGGAGACAGAGTAAAGACTTCTCCTATTGGTACTCTTAAGTATTCAGTGGAGGAAGTCGGATACAGTGTCAAGACTGTAATCCAGAGTCTTGGAATGTTATTTACAGGAAAAATTGGATTTGATTCATTGTTAGGACCTGTTGGAACTGTCAGCACAATGAGTAAGATTGTTGAAGAAAGTAAGGCAAATGGTGCATTTTCTGTATTCCTTAATCTTATGAATCTTGCAGCACTTATCAGTGCCAACTTAGGAGTAATGAATCTGCTGCCAATTCCGGCACTTGACGGAGGCAGACTTGTATTCCTTATAATAGAGGCATTAAGAGGCAAGCCGGTTAAGAGAGAGCATGAAGGAATTGTTAATTTCATAGGTATGATACTTCTTGTTATACTTATGATTGTTGTATTGCTTAAAGATATAATGGCATTGTTCTAATACAGAAAGGACACAGGGGTTATGTACAGAGATAATACTAAGGTTGTTAAGATAGGAAACCGTGTTATAGGTGGCGGCAATCCTATTCTTATCCAGTCAATGACTAATACACATACAGAAGATGTTGCGGCAACAGTAGCACAGATTAAGGAGCTTACCAAAGCTGGTTGTGAAATCATCAGATGCACAGTTCCAACTAAGGAAGCTGCACTTGCAATCAAAGAGATAAAGAAGCAGATAGAGATACCTCTCGTTGCTGATATACATTTTGACTATAAGATGGCTATTATGGCAATAGAGAATGGGGCTGACAAGATTAGAATTAATCCGGGCAATATTGGAGGAACAGACAAGATAAAGGCTGTTGTTGATGTTGCAAGGGAAAGAAATATACCAATCAGGGTTGGTGTCAACAGCGGTTCACTTGAGAAAGACCTTATTGAAAAATATGGCGGAGTAACAGCAGAGGGAATAGTTGAGAGCGCACTTGACAAGGTTAAGATTATTGAAGACTTAGGTTATGATAATCTTGTTGTCAGCATCAAATCTTCTGATGTAATGATGTGTGTTAAAGCACATGAGCTTATTGCAAAACAGACTAATCATCCGCTTCATGTTGGAATTACTGAGTCTGGAACGATATTCTCAGGAAGCATTAAGTCATCAATCGGACTTGGTCTTATACTTAATCAGGGAATTGGCGATACAATAAGAGTTTCTCTTACAGATGATCCTGTAAGGGAAATAGAGGCTGCGAAACTGATACTTAAGACTCTGGGCTTAAGAAAAGGCGGAATAGAAGTTGTTTCATGCCCTACATGCGGAAGAACAAGAATTAATCTTATAGACCTTGCAGGAAAGGTTGAGAAAATGGTTTCAGGGTATGACCTTGACTTGAAGCTTGCTGTAATGGGATGTGTAGTTAACGGACCGGGAGAAGCAAAGGAAGCTGATCTTGGAATTGCAGGCGGTGACGGCTGCGGAGTACTTATTAAACATGGAGAGATTATTAAGAAGGTTCCAGAAAAGGAGCTTCTTGATACACTCAGGTATGAACTTGATAATTGGAATGAGTGATACATATGTACAGATTTTTTGAAGTGTTTAAGACGCTGAAGCTGCCAGAGGATCTGGCGGTGTATTTTGAAAATGTTGAAGTAACTAAAGTCTCGAAAACATCGACCAATTCTCTGGCACGCGTTTATATAAAGAGTGACAGGGTAATAGAAAAACCAATAATATTCAAGGTTGAGGATGCATTAAAGAAGCAGATATTCCGTATATCCAACATGGACGTGCGGATTATCGACAGATATGTTTTGTCAGCACAGTATACGCCACAGACTGTAATGGATATATATTATGACAGTATCTTAGCAGAGCTGGAGAAATACTGGACACTTGAATATAATCTTTTGAAAAATTCCAAGTGGGAGTTCGAAAAAGAGGATATGCTTGTATTTACGATTGAAGACAGCTTTCTTGCACATCAGTATGCTGATACACTGACAGATTATTTTAAGAAAATATTCCTGAACAGATTCGGGTTTGAGATAGATGTTGAGTATCAGTATGCCAAGAAGAAGGAAAGCCAGTACGAGAGAGAAAATGCATACAAGATTAATCTTCGTGTCAAAGAAATTGAGAATAATATGATGGCGGCAGCAGAAGATAATGCCGACGGCAGGGATGATAAGAAGCTTACTTCTGAACAGAAGGCAGCAAAGAAAGCTGAGACAGCAGCCAAGCAGAAGGCGGCTAGAGCAGCATTTTTTGCAAGCGACAACAGGGGCAGGGAAGAGCTTAAGACATACAGCAGAAAGCCTGCTAACGAAGATGTTTTATATGGAAGAGATTTTGACGGTGATGTAACACCGATTGAACAGATAGATACGGCAATCGGAGATGTTATTATCTCTGGCATGGTCCGTAATGTTGAAATGCGTGAAATCCGTAACGAAAGAACTATTATTATGTTCAATGTCACAGATTTTACAGACACAATTACAGTAAAGGTTTTTGCAAAAAATGAGCAGGTACCGGAGCTTTCAGGTGTTATCAAGAAGGGGAATTTCTTAAAGATTAAGGGTAATGCTACATTTGACAAGTACGACCAGGAAATATCAATTGCCAATGTGTGGGGCATAAGAAAAGGCTCTGATACAAGACAGGTGCGCAATGACCTCGCACTTCATAAGAGAGTTGAGCTGCACTGCCATACTAAGATGAGTGATATGGATGGTGTGTCTTATGTATCTGATATTATCAAACAGGCAATCAGATGGGGACATAAGGCAATTGCAATTACTGACCACGGTGTTGTGCAGGCATTTACAGATGCATTCCATACGATGAGCGACCTCAAAGGCTCTTATGCCAAGAAGGGTGAGAAGCTTGATTTTAAGATAATATACGGAGTCGAGGCTTATCTCGTTGATGATACCAAGCAGATAGTAACGAATCCGAGAGGACAGAGCTTTAACGATACATATGTTGTGTTCGACCTTGAGACAACGGGATTTTCTGCGGAAGTTGACAGAATTATAGAGATAGGTGCAGTCAAGGTGTGCAATGGTGAGATAGTAGACAGATTCTCTACATTTGTTAATCCTGAGATTCCTATTCCATTCAGAATTGAGACGCTTACGCACATTAATGACCAGATGGTTATGAATGCACCTAAGATAGAGGAGATTCTGCCTAAGTTTCTTGAATTCTGCGAGGGTGCTGTTATGGTTGCACATAATGCGGAATTCGATACAAGCTTCATAATCAATAAGGCGGAGAAGATTGGTATAAATGTGGATACTACCATTATAGACACAGTGCTTCTTGCGCAGTTCCTTATGCCAAATCTTCATAATTATAAGCTGGATACGCTTACAAAGCATCTTAATGTTGTACTTGAAAGCCACCACAGGGCGGTTGACGATGCTGCTGCGACTGCAGACATATTTGTCAAGATGATTAAAATGCTTTACGACAGGGATATTCCTGACGTTGATAAGCTTAATGAGGAAGGTAAGATGGATGAGAACGCCATCAAGAAGCTTCATCAGTATCACTGCATAATTCTTGCTTCTAATGAGATGGGAAGGATTAATCTGTACAGACTTGTTTCTGCATCACATTTGCAGTACTTTAACAGATTCCCTAAGATACCGAAGAGTCTTGTTAACCAGTACAGGGAAGGTCTTATTATAGGAAGTGCGTGTGAGGCAGGTGAGCTTTTCAGAAGTCTTGTAAATGGTCGTTCAGAAGCAGAGATAGCGAGAATAGTTAATTTCTATGACTATCTTGAGATACAGCCAATTGGCAATAACAGGTTCATGATTGAGAAAGAGGATTGCTATGTCCAGAATGAGGAGGATTTGCGCAATCTGAACCGCAGAATAGTAGAACTTGGTGACAAATTCGGCAAGCCTGTTGTGGCAACCTGTGATGTGCATTTCTTAAATCCAGAGGATGAAGTGTACCGTAGAATTATCATGGCAGGAAAAGGCTTTGATGATGCGGATAATCAGGCACCGCTGTATCTTCATACTACTGAAGAAATGCTTCATGAATGTGATTATCTAGGAAGCGACAAGGCATACGAGGTTGTTGTAACCAACACTAATAAGATTATGGATATGTGTGAGGAGATTGAGCCTGTAAGACCGGATAAATGTCCTCCGTTCATTGAGAACTCTGACCAGATGCTTCGTACAATCTGTGAAAACAGAGCTCATGAGATATATGGTCCGGAGCTTCCACAGATAGTAACTGAGCGATTAGAGCGAGAGTTGAACTCAATTATCTCTAACGGATATTCCGTTATGTACATAATTGCACAGAAGCTTGTATGGAAATCTAATGATGACGGTTATCTGGTTGGTTCAAGAGGTTCGGTTGGTTCTTCATTAGCAGCAACAATGGCGGGTATCACCGAGGTTAATCCGTTAAGCCCGCATTATCTGTGTCCAAAATGCTACTATAATGATTTCTATTCAGATGAAGTTAAAGCATTTGCCGGAGGCGCAGGCTGCGATATGCCTGATAAGATATGCCCAAAATGCGGAGCGAAGCTTAATAAGATGGGATTTGATATTCCGTTCGAGACTTTCCTTGGTTTCAAGGGAAACAAAGAGCCTGATATTGATCTTAACTTCTCCAATGAATACCAGAGTAAGGCTCATGCCTACACAGAGGTTATCTTTGGAAAAGGGCAGACCTTCAAAGCCGGAACTATCGGTACTGTCGCAGAAAAGACGGCGTATGGTTTCGTTATGAAGTATTTTGAAGAGAAGTCTGCAAAGAATGCACTTGAGGGTAAGCCCCCTATTGTTAAGAGAAAATGTGAGATAGAACGAATAGCAGAAGGCTGTATTGATATTAGAAGAACTACAGGACAGCATCCAGGTGGAATTGTTGTACTTCCAATTGGTGAAGAGATTCATTCATTTACACCGGTACAGCACCCTGCAAATGATATGACGACATCTATAGTAACAACACATTTCGATTACCATAGTATTGACCACAACCTGTTAAAGCTGGATATCTTAGGACATCTTGATCCTACAATGATACGAATGTTACAGGATTTAACGGGAATTGACCCTCTTGAGATTCCACTTGATTCTAAAGAGGTTATGTCGCTGTTCCAGAATACATCTGCACTTGGAATCAAACCTGAGGATATAGGCGGCACAAAGTTAGGAGCACTTGGAATACCAGAGTTTGGTACTGACTTTGCCATGCAGATGCTTATGGATACTAAGCCACAGTATTTCTCAGACCTTGTCCGTATCGCAGGACTTGCGCATGGTACTGATGTATGGCTTGGCAATGCACAGACTCTTATTAAAGAAGGAAAAGCTACTATTTCAACAGCTATATGTACACGAGACGATATTATGATATATCTTATCCAGAAAGGACTCGATTCAGAGGAATCATTTAAAATAATGGAAATGGTCCGAAAGGGTAAGGTTGCATCCGGCAAATGTAAAGAATGGCCGGAGTGGAAGCAGCACATGATTGACCATGGTGTACCAGACTGGTATATATGGTCATGCGAGCGAATTAAGTACATGTTCCCTAAGGCACATGCTGCGGCGTATGTTATGATGGCATGGCGAGTTGCATACTGTAAGGTATTCTATCCGCTTGCATATTACACAGCTTACTTTAGTATAAGGGCCACAGCATTTGACTATGAGAAAATGGCTATGAGCCCTGTAAGGCTTGAACACTACATTGCTGAGTACAAAGCCAAGAAAGCAGAAGGTACAATCTCTAATACAGAAGAAGATGAACTTGGTGTAATGCGTATTGTTCAGGAAATGCATGCAAGAGGCTATGAATTCACACCTATAGACATATATAAGGCAAAGGCAAGAACATTCCAGATAATTGATGGAAAGATTATGCCATCATTCAAGGTTATATCAAAGGTAGGTGAAGTCGCCGGAGAGTCAATAGAGATAGCCGCCAGAGATGGCGAATTCTTATCAAAGGATGACTTACGCCAGCGAGCCAAGATAGGACAGTCAGCGATTGATAAGCTTTCAGAGCTTGGAATACTTGGAGATATGACAGACAGCAACCAGTTGTCACTGTTTGACCTGTAATGGGGAATTGAGGTGAGAGGCGAACACCTACTAAAAGCTATTGGATAACAGAATTAGTGGGTGTTTTTCTTATAATATTGCTATGGGAGCAGAGACCTACTAAAGTATCTAAGTATTGTACTTTGGTAGGTCTTTACTTTCTGATTACAATGTAAATGTGCAGAAAGTCAGTAAACAAGCGGCTTCGCAGGCATGTCAGTCCCGCTTAAAAGTCAATAATTGAAAAAAATTGAACTTTTTTGAAACTTTTTGAAAAAAGTTGTTGACAATATGTGTACCTGATGATATTATATACAAGTCGCCGCGGTAAGCGGTAACAAATAAGA